>Ga0207002_1001_pt1 | contig 81706 bp, 85 predicted proteins | sample Alteio_BWMinCont_88_FD_153473 | JGI IMG/M metagenome (GOLD analysis project Ga0207002, IMG submission 153473) | Enriched cells from forest soil in Barre Woods Harvard Forest LTER site, Petersham, Massachusetts, United States -... | ecosystem: Environmental > Terrestrial > Soil > Temperate forest >...
CTCGGGGCATAGTTTGCTTGAAAACATCTTCCAGGGCGGCTGATGCCTGATCCGAGCTGTAACCGGGCGCGGCAGCAGCGTTGATCTGTGCGGACCGGTACTCGTTGTAGCGCATGGTGAACTCGGGACCGGAACGGGTCTCGAACTTTGCCAGCGCCGAAAGCGGCACCGTCTGCCCTTGTTCGTTGCGGACGTAGAATTGTCCGAGATCGTTGGTTGTCGAGCGGTACGGCGCTTCGGCCTCTACGTACACCTGCCAGGTACGACCAAAATCGTTGTAGTAGTTAACGAACAAACCGCCCATGTACGCTTGAATAGTGTTGTAGACATCCGTCAAATTCACGCCCTGCTTCAACACCTTCTCGCGATCCACGTTGATGAACTCTTCCGGCACACTCGGAATAAAGGTGGTGCTGACGTTGGCAAGTTCAGGACGCTTGCGAGCGGCCACCAGGAACTTGGACAGGTTATCTGCGAGGAACTTGACATCCTTGCCGGCACGATCCTCCAGGACAAACGTCACACCACCAGCAGTACCGACGCCGGGGATCGCGGGTGGTGAGAAACTGAAGACCGTCCCTTCCGGCATCTGCTTAAGTTCCTGGTTCAAACTTGCCTTGATGGCTTGATATTGTTCGCTCCGGCTTTGGCGCTCATCCCAGGGATTCAGAGATACCCAGAAGAAAGCGTTATAGGAAGTTCGGACATAGCTGAGCAAACTAAAACCAACGACGCTGGTGGTGTACTGAACTCCCGGCGTCTTTGCGAGAACGTCCTCAACCTGTTTTGCCGCCGCGCTTGTGCGCTCCATGGAGGCGGCTCTAGGAAGCTGCATGTTGATATAGAGGTAGCCTTGGTCTTCGTCCGGCAGGAAGCTCGTGGGAAGATGTTTGCTGAAGAACCAAGCTGCAACACCTGCAACTACGAGCAGCACCATCACTACGCCGGCCTTCCGAATCAGGTCTCCCGACCAGCGGACAAAGCTGTCGGTGGAGCGATCAAAGTATGCGTTGAACCAACTAAAGAATTTTCCCAGCGGTCCGCGTGTCTGCTTCTTGGGTTTGAGGAGAAGCGCCGAAAGTGCGGGGCTCAACGTAAGAGCGTTAAACGCAGAGAGCATTACCGAGATAGCGATCGTGATGGCAAACTGCTGATACAGCCTGCCCGTGATGCCAGGTATGAAAGCCGTCGGCACAAACACCGAGGCTAAAACTAGGGCAATGCCCACCACCGGGCCGGAAAGTTCTTCCATCGCCTTGATCGAGGCCTCCTTCGGACTCAGTCCTCCCTCGATGTGGTGCTGCACTCCTTCAACGACCACGATGGCGTCATCGACCACCAGTCCAATCGCGAGCACCAATCCGAACATCGAAAGCGTATTGATCGAGAAACCGAACAGCGGAAAGATGACGAACGTTCCCACCAAGGAGACGGGCACGGCCAGCATGGGAATCAGCGTGGCGCGCCAATCTTGTAAAAAGAGATAGACCACAAAGATGACCAGAACAATCGCAATCACTAGAGTTTCAATGATTTCTTTCATGCCTTCTGTGACCGGGAGTGTCTGGTCGAGCGAAACGGTGTAGTCCATGTCCTGCGGAAAACGTTGCTTCATTTGCGCCAGGAGCTTCCGGACGCCTGCGACGGTTTGAACCGCATTGCTTCCGGGCAACTGGTAGAGGGCAACGGCGGCGCTGGGCTTACCGTTGAGTCGACTCATCAGGCTGTAGTCCTGCGTTCCTAGTTCGACCCGAGCGACATCTCTAACGCGAACGGTCCCCCCATTTGGTGCCTCGCGCACGACAATATCGCCGAACTGTTCCGCCGATGTCAGGCGGCCTTGAGCCAGCACGGCATACGTGAACTGCTGATTGCTCTGAGCCGGTTCGCCCCCGACCTGGCCCGCCGGATTGACTGTGTTCTGAACCCTCAGAGCATTGGCGATATCGGTGACCGTGATGCCTAGCTTCGCCATCTGATCAGGCTTCACCCATAGCCGCATAGCGTACTGCCCTGAACCGAAGACTTGGGTCTGGCCAACGCCGTACGAGCGCGCGATGGGATCGTTGAGGTTGATGTAAGCGTAGTTAGCCAGATAGTTCGAATCATGGCTGCCGTGCGGTGAATAAAGGGCAACCAGCATGAGCGGTGCAGTGGTCGACTTCTTCAACGTGATTCCGTAGTTGTTCACCTCGGGCGGCAACTGACCGTTAGCCAACTGTTGACGCGACTGCGTGAGCAGCAGATCCGTGTTGGGATCAGTTTTGAGGTCGAAATCGACAAGCAACTGTGTTTGTTGGTTCGCCGTGGCGTTCAGCGAGTACATATAGCTCATGTTGTCCACGCCACTGACTTGCTGCTCGATAGGTGTAGCAACCGCTTGCTCGAGAGTCTGCGCATCTGCACCTGGATAGTTGGCTTGCAGCCTGATCTCAGGCGGAGCGATCTGCGGGAACTGCGCTACCGGCAAGGTGGCGATCGTTACTACGCCGACTATGACCGTGAGGATCGCAATCACGATCGCGACGATGGGCCGTCGAATGAAAAACTTCGCCATGATTAGCGTTCCTCCGTTTCTTTGTACGGCGTTGGCTTCACCACTTCGCCTTCTTTTGCCTTGTCTGTACCAACCGCCACTACGCGTTCTCCCGGCTTCAGCCCGGATGTGATCACCCAGAGCGTGCCTACTCTCGGCCCGACCTCTACCGTACGGAGTTGCGCCCGATTATCGCCGGCGACCACAGTAACCTGATACGTTCCTTGCTGCTGATTCACGGCCGCCTGCGGCACCAGGAGCGCTCCCGTGATGTTTCCAGTGGGCGTCTGAATACGTGCATATTGGCCCGGTCGCAACAGGTTCTTGGAGTTCGGGAACTCGCCCACGATTTGGATGGTTCCGGTCTGCGTGTTTACCTGGCGGTCCGCGAAGATAATTCTGCCCGGATGCGAGTAGGCACTCCCGTCGGCCAAAGTTAGTTGCAACGGGATTCGTGAGGCGTGCGTCAGAAAGTCCACGCTCCCCGGACCGCCGCCGTCTGCCATGCGCAGGTATTCCTGTTCGCTGATGGGGAAATAAACTTTGATCGGACTTACCTGCGAAACTGCGGTGAGGACGGTTGACGGTCCTACCAGGTTGCCCACCTGCACAGTGTTGATCCCTGCGATTCCGTCGATTAACGACACGACTCGCGTGTAGCCCAAGTTCAGCTCGGCTTGTTCGACCGCCGCTTGGCCGGCCTCAACTGCTGCCTTCGCCCCGAGGAGCGACTGCGTGTCGGTATCGAGCTGGCTCTGAGGAATGGCATGAGCTTCCGCCTCGGGAATGTCGCGCTTCACATTGAGTTCAGCGTTCGCCTTCTGCGCTTCGGCTTGCGCCAGTTGCCCTTTGGCTTGATCAAGCACGGCCTGAAATGGACGCGGATCGATCTCAAAGAGGAGTTGACCTTTTTTGACAAGTGCTCCTTCGTGATAATCCTGGCGAATCAGGTAACCGCTCACCTGAGGTTGAATCTGTGCGTTGACGTAGCCTTCGAGCGTTCCCACCCACTCGCCCTGAATCGGCACATCTTTTTGAGTCACAGATGCGACTTCGACCACCGGTGCCGGAGGCGGGGCCGCAGCCCGCACGGTACCGTTGCTACAGCCAAGTGCGTTCAGCAGGAGCACCGCACTAACTAAACCTGTAAATATTTGCTTCATCATGTTTCCCTCAATCGAGTTAATGAACTGCCGCTTCAATCACGTCACGGGCGCGCCTGAATCGGGACGCTGCTCGGTTGGGGGAAATGTGGTCCGAGAGTCGTCTTGTCGATTCAGGCGCGTCAGTCACGCGATTGCACTCTTCTGCAAAGGCAAATCGCATACCAAAACCGACACGAAGCTAAGTGACGGCAAGTGAAGAAAGTGTCCAGGCGGTGCAGCACGGGAGCTGTCGAAGAGGTCGAAAGTGTCGAGAAAGCCGATACTCGATAGCCGGGATTGCCAGCCAGACATTTGATTCTGGCACGCTCAATTGAAGAGTTGGTCGAACAAGAAGCATCCCGGCGTCTAGTCTGCAAAGCCGGCAGATGCCGTTACATAACGAGGTAAACGTGAGAGCGATTATGTTGACTTGCAGAATTGTAAAGATACCTGATCAGGACTCAGCAGTCGTATTCCATACTGCTCAAACTCTTCGATCTGACCACCCATTGTGAACAATCATTGATCGTGTGACTCCACGATCCTCAATGGCACTTGCCGTTGTTCTTTGCTGGCTTCGCCGCGGTGTTCGAATTCCGCGGCAACCACGTACCGGCCCTGGACGCTCCAGAGTTCAAATAGAAAATACTTTCCGTCTCGAAGCACGAAGATCACTCTGGGAGTTTCTTTTTCTTGCGGAACAGCATAGAGGATGATTGAGATCCCAGTTCTTGAGTTTGTCCCTTCACGGCGGATCGCAGCTGAACCTGGAACCTCATTGTCGAAGACATAGTCCCCGGCTTGGAACTCATGGTTTTGTGCCCCAAAATTGAATGGAATGGTGGCTCTCGCGGTCACCACTTGTTGCGCCAAGGCGGGGCCTGAGAGCAAAAGAACCACGGAAACGAGGGCTCCGGCTGGAAGTATTGTAAGTACGAACGTTGAAAATGTCCGCGTCATTGTGGTTTCCTCTGTTCGGGTGAGTTTGCGTTAGATTTCTTGCGCATCATGACAACCGCGCCGCCTTCTTCGAACGTGATTTCGTCCATTAACGTCTTCATGAGGTAGATGCCGCGACCGTAGGTGAGCAGCAGGTTCTCTCGAAAAGTGGGATTCGGGATTGTGTTGTAGTCAAACCCTCGGCCCTGGTCCCGAACTGTGATTGAGACTTCCCCGTCCATGTAGCAACGGCACTCGACGTATGCGCGCTTGCCTGAGTTCTCGCCGTTGCCGTGGATCACTGCATTCGCAAGGGCTTCATGCAACGCCATTTCAATGTCAGTCTCGCTACCGTCCACGCTTCGAAAGTTCAGAATGAAGCGCATAAGTTGATCCGCGAATGGGGAAATGGCCGCGACTTTACTTGGGAGCGATTGGCGCACCTCAACGAAGGGAACAGAATAACCATTTCGCGGCAGAAACGATAGCGATTGAGTGTGAGCCACAGGTGCAATCTCCAATTGAAATTTTCCGTGCCATTACTCATGGAGAACGCAAGGCTCATGCCAAATGTCAGTTTGAATTAAGTGATTGAGTTCTAAAGCGCGGATCCGAGACCGCGCGTCATGTGGGTGACGAATCTGTTGAAAGTGTTGAGAGCGATGACAGACGCGATGTTGAGCACATCTATAAGTTGGAAGGTTGGGTTCCAGTGTTCGCTAGTCAGTGCCGTTTTCAGGCCTTACCAGGAGCGTATATGCCTAGTAGAGCCAGACGAACCCCAGGCACACTAACAGTGGGACGTATAAGCAGGCGCAGATAATGATGCACGTATCATTATCCTGGTCGTTTGTGCTTGCCGGATCTCGCTCAAGATAGCGAATCGCAGCATATACCTCTGCATCGCTTAGGTCGTCGATATTCCAATCGGGCTCGTGATTTGCCAACATGAGACTCTCAAGAGGGTATCGAAAGTTGCCATTTGCTCCTGGTTCGTTTCGTGCGAAAACGAAGCGAGCAAAAACATCAACCGTCACCGCTATAGGAGCGCGGCACCATGCGCCAGCGCAAATTGAGCGGCGTGAGTCATCTGGTTATCTTGTGAGCGTCACGGATGCGAATGTGGGCTCGTCCAATCATCTCGGACTCACATTCCAGCAGCGGTGCCAAGTTGCCGAGCTTCCGCACCCGAGCGATCGATCTCGCAAACTGCGAGATCTCGGCTTGAGGGAATGCTGCATCAGATCCTTGAGTTTTTGGCGCGCACGTGCTGACCGAGCTTTCACAGTTCCGGTCGGTATTCCCAAAATCCGTGCTGTTTCCTGGATTGTCAAACCGTCAATGTCGCGCAGCTGAAATGTCCTTCGCAGAGTGGGCGATAGCTGAGTGTGGAAATGAGTCAATCGCGCACTTAGCTCAGAATCGTTACACTCCTCTTCTGGATTCAGTCTGTGATCTGCGAGGCGCTCCGACAATGACGGTGTCTCAACCTCTCCGATGGGCTCGTCGATAGACACATGGATGTGGCGTCGGCGCACGCGCAGCTGCATTCGAGCGCGGTTGAGCAAAATGGCGGTCAGCCAACTCGACATCTGTGCCTGCCCCTTGAACTGGTCCAGGTGGGTATAGGCAGCGAGTAGAGCATCCTGAACTGCATCCTCCGCATCGGCTGAATTGCGCAGCAGTCGGCGTGCATTTCTGTACAAGCTTGGCAGCCGAGTTGACAGAATTTTCTCAAACACTCGAGCTGATCCCTCTTCGCTCACAATTTCACGATGTTCATGAACCCCGACGTATGCATTTGCGTTTTCCATACTTCCGTTTTCTTCGCGAACCTGAATGAATCCCGGTTGAGTCATCCCATCGTCTCCCCAAGTTTCCTGTTTGTACGACGCGTTAGCAGTTTCAACACGTGCTTGGTAAACACTCCATCGCAGCGAAATTTGATCCCCCGGTTGAGCAAGTCGACAATTACGTTCTCGCCTTCTTGGCTGATCGTTGTTACATGCTTCATCTCGACAACGAGTTCGCGGTCACGAAGGTCCGCCTTGGCCTCCTCGCATGCATGCCTCAGCTCTACTGTCCAGGGCGCCACGAGTTTCCCTTCCAAAATCAGCCGACGCCGCGTAGCGCCATCAATTAGCGAAATCTTCAACATTGCCCCTTCCTACACCTGTGCTAACGCAACGCGCACACCAAACCTGCGAAGCCGTAAGTCGCTGAATTTTCTTGGGACGATCGCCAGGAGTTAACAATCTTGAGGTCGAAGGAGTTGAAAGCGTCGAAACTGTCGAAGCTGCAGGTTAAGGAATAGGGAAGAGATCACGCATACTGCTTGGCGTAGATGCCGAATTTCTTCATTCGAGAAAGGAAGGTGGTGCGGTTCATTCCCAGGCGTGCGGCAGCACCTTCGGCGCCGCCCACACGCCCCTTGCACGCGGTTAGCGCCTGTACGATCTCATCGCGCTGCCTTCTCTCATATTCGTCAGCAACGCTGGTTTGGTCGCTTTGCGAATCTGTTCTTTCTTCAACCACCCGCTCGAGTCTAGGGTCGTGGGTGCGCGGTAACGCTACCGTATTCGTTTTCCGGAGTTCTCCGAGAGGCGCGTCCAGCGACCTGCCGCGTGTCACGATGACCGCGCGCTCCACAAAGTTCTCCAGTTCACGGATATTGCCGGGCCACTCCCACGCCGTAAGCCCCTTCATGACGGCCGGAGAAATAGCTTCAATCTTCTTCTGCATTTGTTTGGCAAACTTCTGCACAAAATAACTCACCAGTTGTGGAATGTCTTCTTTACGTTCCCGCAGAGGCGGTATCCGGATCGGAAATACATGCAAGCGGTAATACAAATCACTTCGAAATTCGCGGTCCGCAATCATTTTTTCGAGGTCACGATTAGTTGCCGCTACGAGCCGAATATTCACTCTTCGCGTGTGAATGCCTCCCAGTCGTTCAAATTCACGCTCTTGTATTGCGCGCAATAGCTTCGGCTGAATTTCAACCGGAATATCTCCCACTTCGTCCAAAAACAAAGTACCTTGATCCGCCAGTTCCATTCGGCCGATTTTCTGAGCAATGGCGCCGGTGAAAGCTCCTTTTTCATGTCCAAACAGTTCACTCTCCAGCAGACCAGTAGGAATGGCAGCACAGTTCAGCTTCACAAACGTGCGATCTTTACGCCGGCTGCGGTCGTGGACGGCGCGAGCGATCAACTCCTTGCCCGTGCCCGTTTCTCCCAACAACAGGACCGTGGAATCACTCGGAGCTACGGTTTCAACCAATTCCAAAACATGTTTCAACGCGGGGCTGTTTCCGATGATGTTTTCGAAGTTCATCTCGCTGCGGATTTCTTCTTCGAGATAGAGCTTCTCCTGGGCGAGCTTGTCTTTCAGTTGCGAAATCTCGCGATATGCCAGCGCGTTTTCAATGGCGATTGCGATCTGGCCTGACGCGCGGCTGAGGAAATCCACGTCTTCCGGTGAAAACGGAGTTTCCGTCGTGCGTAAAATTGACAGAATCCCGAGTGCTCGGCCGCGATTTACAAGCGGAATATTGCAAAAGGTTTTTATGTCCTCCGCAGCCACTAAGTCGGATGCATCCGACGACAATTCGTTAGGTTCCCAGGTGTTAATGACCACTGGTTGTAAGGTGTCTAGAGCTTTCATGACGGCCGGACTTGGCGTAATGAGCAACTCTTCCTTGACGACCCCCTTCCCGTGCGGAAAATCCATGGCCAATACCCTGAATTTCTCCGAGGCGGCATCGGGCAGTACAACTGTTACCGCGTCAGCGTGCATGACCTCGCGTATGTTCGCCGCAATCGCACGCAACAGGTCTCGGGGTTGAAGATTTGATGTGATTCGATTCGTCAGGTTGAGAAGCAACTGCAACTGATCATTTTGATGTTGCGCGCGCCTGAGATTCAAACCATCATCAAGCGCGAACGCCACGACACGCCCAATCAACTCCAGGAAGCCTATTTCTTCCTCGCTGAATGGATTCACTGTGTCGCGGTTGATTCCGAAAACACCCAATTGACGATGCGGTGTGGTCAAGGGCACGCGGAGCCCCGACCCGAGGCCTATTTTCTTTGCCCATTCTTTAAATCGCGGGTACCGTTCCTCCGTGTCCCAATCGGCAGTATGCTGTGGATCCCGGCTGCGCACTGCCTCCCACCATGGCACCTCTTCCATCGGTAGGTCCGGCAGAGGGAGTTGGCCCTTACCCCAAACCAAGTATTCGATTGCCTCGGAGTTTTCCTTCACCACAACGAAGTAAAGGTGGTCGAAGTGTAGAAACTTGCCAATCTCAGACGCGAGAGTTGTAGCCAGTTCCTCAGGTTCGCGGCACGCGGCGATCGCTTCACTGATGCGCAGCACGGCCTCATAACGGTGGGTGTCGCACTGAGGCGCATTGATCGGGTCTGTGCCCATAGCCTTACAATCCAGAAACGGCCGATGGCCGGCCTTTAATTCAGCCCAACTACTCAAATAGAAGATGACTCCCTTCCTCTACAGGTCGCAACCGGGTGCGCCAAGCGAAGCGATTTTAGAGCATTTCCCGCGCCTTCGCTAAGTGGTTGAGGGTGCTAATATCGGCCTCATAAATGGTTCAGGGTGTTTTGCGCTTTGTTTTGGCGGGAATGCGAGAGATGAAGGAAGGTTCAGGCGCTTCTCGGGTTCTACCGTGCGAGGACGAAGGAGAGAATCATGCTGAGGTATTTGTGAGCGATTACTCGTATCGCAGCGCCACCATGGGATCGACCTTCGCTGCGCGCCGTGCAGGCACATAACCAGCCAATAAGGCGATGCCGCACAAAACTACCGCGACCAAGCCGAATGTAACCGGGTCGGTCGGCTTAACCCCGAACAACATGCTCGCCATCAGTCGGGTCAATCCCAAGGCGGCGACGATTCCAATCGCCGTGCCGGCCAGCGTCATGCGCGCTCCGTCTTGCAGCACCATGCGCAGTACATCGAGCCGCTGCGCCCCCAGCGCCATGCGCACACCAATTTCCCGTGTACGCTGCCCGACCAGGTACGACAGCACGCCATAGATTCCAGTGCCAGCCAGCAACAGAGCGAGCCCTGCGAATGCGCCCAGCAGGATGAGAGAGAAACGCTGGCTGGCGATGGAGTCCGCCATCACTTGCTCCTCGGATTCGTCGTCGTAAACGATCATGTCCCGGTTGCTCGCCAGGAGTTTCTGGCGAATCGACTCGAAAAAGACTCCAGGGGCGAGCGGCGTCTTGGAGCGAACAAATACATTGAATCCTTGGGCGAGACTCTTGGTGTCGCGGGCCCCATTTTGCATGATTGGCCAGTACATCTGGGCTTGCAGGGGATGGCTGGCGTCTTCGGCGAGTCCAAACTGATTCACGTGCCCAACCACACCAACAATCACCAGAGGTACAAGGACGCGTTGGTTGGAATCGCCGTCGAAGTCAAAAATGCGGATGTGTTTGCCGATCGGGTCTTGGCCGGTGAAATATTGTTGCGCGAAGCCGGCGTCAATCACCACCACGCGCGTAGCGTTCTCATTGTCCTCGTCGCTTAGGAATCGGCCCCGAAGGAGGGGAATGCGCATGGTTTTCAGATACTCCGGTTCTACTGTGTGTTCCAAAGTCAGCTGAACATTCTCAGTTCGCTGCGTGGGCGGCTCTTGCCCTTCGAGCAAAAATCCCCTCTCACTGTCGCTTTCCATGAGAAGGGCGCCATCATGCAAGGACACGGCCTCAACTCCCGGCACACTCCGGAGCGTCGCGCTGATTTGCCGAACCGCAGCGCGAATCGCATCCGGAGATTGATTTTTTAAAGAAGGCGGTGGCGTCACTGCAAAACGCGTGAGGTTATGCGGATCGAAGCCAGGATCGACTTTCCACAAGTGCACCAAGCTGCGGCACATCAGCCCCGCGCCCACCAGGAGCACCAGCGCCATGGCCATTTCGCCCATTACCAAGGCAGACTGCATGCGTGTCCGGGGACCGGAGATGGTGCGCCCGCTGTCCTTGAGGCTTCCACTGATATCGGTCCGCGACATCCTTATGGCAGGCAACAAACCAAACATGATTCCGGTAAGGACCGAAACAAAGATGGTGAACAGCAACACAGGGAGGTGGATCCCGATTTCCTCGGCGCGCGGAACGGCTTCCGGCACAGCCGCAAGGGCCGCGGTTGTTCCCAACCTCGCCAGAATCAGTCCGAACCCGCCGCCCAGCGCCGACAGCAGAACGCTTTCGGTAAGCAGTTGGCGCAGAATCCGTATCTGCCCCGCACCCAGCGCAGCACGCACTGAGAACTCGCGCTGGCGCGCCGTTGACCGGGCAAGCAGCAGATTGGCCACATTCACGGACGCGATCAGTAAGACGAATCCCACCGCTCCCAGCAACACCAGCAGCGCCGGCCGCATGTCACCAACGATATTGTCTTTCAAAGGGATGATGTTGGTCTTGATGCTGCCGTCAACGTCGGGATAGGCATCAGCGAGGCCGGCATTCACTCGCATCATATCGTCACGCGCCTGCGCAAGGGTCACCCCAGACTTCAACAAGCCAATAGCATCCATGCCCCGATACGAATCCCGAAGGTAGAAGGTCGGATCGGTCTCTTCCCCGATGGCTTCGTACACATCGGCGGTTCTGAAGTTGAAGACATGCAATCGAAACGAAGCCGGAATGACGCCGATGATGGTGCGCGACTGCCCCGCCACGGTGAGCTGTTGGCCAATCACATTCCGGTCCGAAGCGAACTTTCGCTTCCACAACCCTTCCGAGATCAGGGCTGTCGGGCTGGCGCCGCGCCGATCTTCTTCTGAAGTGAAATTGCGTCCCAGGATTGGGTTCACCCCGAGAATTGAAAAGAAGTTTGCCGACACGCGCTCTGCCTGCACGTTCTCCGGCTGGCCCACGCCCGTGATACTGCCATCGGTCGAGCGGTATGCGGCCATGGCCTCAAAGGAACGATTGTCGCGCTGCCAATCGAGAAAGTTGGGATAGGAGATCGACCCTTTGAAAAAATTCGGGTTGTCCTGAAACATGGAGACTGTGCGCCTGGCATCGTGGAACGGTAAAGGGTTCAGCAATACTCCGTTCACGACACTAAAGATGGCAGTATTAGCTCCGATACCGAGGGCTAAGGTGAGAACCGTGACCGTAGTGAAGCCAGGGCTCTTGCGCAGCTGCCGCAGAGCGTAGCGAACATCCTGTGCGAGGCCGGTCATCTCCCGTTCGTCCTCCTGGGCAGCTGATTCCGCGGGCCAATACAAGGCAAAACGGATCAAGTCCGCTGCAAAGCTGCGTGCAATGCTTTTACCAATATAGTGCAGGGCCTAAACCACTGATAGTACAGAGACAAGAGAACACTGCTCTGGTTCACAGGTGTCCACAGTCGGACGGTGATGTCCGGAGGCGAACAGGCATCTATGGGTCAGCCTGGGTTTATCACCTATTGTGCGGCTGGCGCTTCAGCATGGCTTCCAAAGAAATCGTCACTTTCGACTTTCAACACCTTCCATCTGGTCGACCGTATGCTAAGCATCGCTGTTTTCCAGCACTTAGGTGTACGACGACGTTTGGCACGGCTTTTGCCTCAGTGAGAGACACGATGCTTCGTTCATTCGGTCCAATTCATAAAACCTATAGGAGGTGTCAGGTGACTCAAAAAGAAATTCGTGTTGGAATCGTCGGTGCGAGCGCGAACAAGAGCTGGGCGAAAGTGTCGCACGTTCCGGCGATCAATGGCCTTCCTGGCCTGAAGCTGGCGGCTGTGGCAACGAGCAACGAGCAGAGTGCACGTGAGGCGGCTGAAGCCTTTGGTGCTGATCGCTGGTTTTCCGACCCCCTCGCCATGATCCGAGATGACCGGATTGATCTCATAACGATTTCCGTCAAGGTGCCCGCACACCGCGAACTTGTCCTGGCAGCATTGAATGCCGGCAAGGCGGTGTATTGCGAGGCACCCCTCGGACGCACCGTTGCGGAGGCCGAAGAAATGGCAAGCGCGGTAGGTTCACTTCATACCGCCATCGGACTGCAAGGTCGCTTGAATCCAGCCGTGCGCCGGGCAGCTCAGGTGATTTCTTCCAGAAAGTTTGGACGGCCACTCACCGCGATAATCGTCTCCAGCAACGTTGGTTTCGGGCCGGATCTGCCTTCCAACTACGAGTATTTCAATAAGACAACTTCTGGCGCCAACTTGCTAACCATCAGTGCGGGGCACACACTCGATTTAGTGGAAGCGGTCCTTGGAGAGATCGTCGAAGTTGATGCCCGAACTGAGATTCTCTGGCCCACCGTCAAACTGACCGACACTGGCGGTAAGAGTGTGCGTGGAACCGCCGATCACGTCGACATCCTCGGGAAAACGCGTTCTGGTGCGGTATTCACAGCCGACATCAGCGGTGGCGTAGCGCCGGAGGACGCTCGCTTCGGGTTCGAAATCAGAGGCTCAGAGGGATGGCTCGGCCTGACCAGTGATCACCCCTACGGCTCCCAGGCTGGGGATCTCGAGCTCACTTCGAACATCCCCTTCGCGACACCCGACAAGCCCGCGGTCTCCGGTGGGTTCATGGGCGCGGCGATCAACGTGGGAGAGGTCTACGCTCATCTTGTCCGCGATATGAATGCAGGCACGTACAGTACACGCGGCTTTGACCACGCACTTCACAACGCCCGTCTCATCGAGGCTGTAAGACGCGCCGGCGAACAAGGCGAGCGGCAGCAGATCGAAAGCTTCAACGAGGCGAGAGTAACGATTGGCTCGTGAGTTTCTCCAAGCTCGGAACTAATTCAATGAGTGCAGGAGACATTTACACATGAGCGCAATGTTTCTGATCGCTACAGTGAACCAGACGTCATGATTGGCCTGTGCCTCGTGAAAAGCGCTAGGCAAATCTGGGTGCAATTAGGGTGCAACAAGACTTCGCAAGGGTTGCTTTGGACGCCAAAAACTGGCGATCGGCGCCGTAGATTTTCACACAATTACCTTTGAACCATAGGCTGTCACGGCAACAGGCACTAGCCGAGCCCGTCACGGTCCAGAAACGGGCATCTGGGAAGGAACGACTGGGGGGCAAATGAAGGGGGCGCCGTGTTTGAGCTCAGTCCACAATAGTAATCGACGGACGTCCCACGTCCTCTCTTGCCTGCCGCGTTCTGCTTCAAACCGGGGAGACGAATCGCCAGAGACAGGGCAAGACTTCTTTGGCAAACTGCCGGTTTTCAGTGTGAGCTCTTACCCTTATCGATAAATCTCCGAAGGAGATACTCAAGGACGAGACTCAACTCTCTGGAGGTTGGATCGAGCGTGCTGGTAATCAGGCTGGATGTCGAGTGCTTTCTCGTACATCTCGACAGCAAGGTCGCGGCGGCCGGTCTGCTCGTACACGACTCCCAAGTCGAAGTACGCCAGAGCATAAGAGGAATTGTGCTCGATTGCCTTAATAAGCAGCTCACGAGCGGCAGCTAGGTTCCCTTGTTGCAGGAATAATGCACCTAAATCGCAATAGGCGGCGGCTTGACCAGGGTCGACGGCCATGGCCTGTCGGTACGCTTGCTCGGCAGCTGAAAAATCACCCGAGCGCTGAAGCACCGCGCCGAGGTCGATGATTGCCTCGACATCATTCGGTCTCAGCGCAACTGCCTTTTCGTAGGCGCTCTTCGCTTGTTCGGTAAGGCCGAGTTGCAGATACAGGTTTCCAAGATCCACCCAGGCATCAGGATCTCGTGGATCGAGAGAAATCGCCCGCCGATATAAGGCCGCTGATTGTGAATAATCGCCCTGACGTTGGAAAAGGTTGCCAAGGTTTATGATCGCTGAAGTGTAATCTGGTTTGATAGCGATGGCACGTTGGTAATAATCGGCGGCTCTTGAAGTATCTCCCGCCTCGGCGAATGCAACGCCGAGATTGTAAAGAAGCGCCGAGCTTCCTGGTGTAGCTTCCAGAGACTTCGCGTAAAGCGAGATCTCGTCGCGCCAATCGAGCACGCGTGCATTGAGGCGCCAAACGCCCCAGAACGCCCATACGATGAGTGCGCACAACGCTAGTGATCTTGTCCGACCCTTAAGGCGAAAGACGAGAGCCGCAATTGCGAATACGAGGCCTAGCCCAGCCAAATAGGTGTAGCGTTCGGCCATGCCTTGATAGATGGGTACGATTCCGCAAAATGGAACTAATGCGATACACAACAGCGCCAAACCAGCGGCTACTTCGGGCATTTTGTTGCGCAGTCGCAGAATCACAATGAGCAGAGTCAGGACTCCAATGAGCGCCGCAACCGTTATGATAGGAGCGTTATGTATGGGCACATCGGTGGACCGCTCGATACTCATCCGAAGCGGGAGAAGCATCCAGACAACGTATTTCCAGAACGAAGTTGCTGATCCGGCAATTATAGGAATCCCCGAGGAAAGGTTTCCACCTGCGATATGTCTGAGCGAAAGATAGAGAGCGTCGATGACGAGTCCAATGCCGGGCAGCACGAGCCAGCGCCGGTGTATCGAGTTTGCCGCATAGAGTAGCAGGCGCGTCATCGGCAACGTCAGAATGCCGACCTCATGCGAGAGAAGGGATGCGAAGCATGCAATCGCGTAACCGAGCAGCGCCACACTTTTGCTCGAACGCAGATACCACTCCGCGCTCAACAATGCAGTCAATAGGAACAAAACCGCCAGAGAGATGGAGCGGCCTGAGATCCACGCCACGACCTCGGAGTTAATGGGAAGACTCAACCAGATAATAGAAACCGCCACAGAAAGTACGACTGAAACGCGTAACTTTTTTAGAAGCAAGAACGCGAGTAAACCGTTCAACCAGTGGAGAGCAAGGTTCGTGATGTGGAAGGCGGTCGCATTCAAGCCCCAGAGCGAGCGGTCCAGGGCCAGGCTGAACCAAAATAAAGGCCTGTAAAAAGACCCTCCGAAGCCCCGAAACTCAGTGTTAAACGGGACCGCGGCGCGAGCATACTGCGCGGCCGAATGCCAGGAGGACAACGCAGGATTATTTTGAATCTGGGCAACGTCATCATAGACGAATGCAGCACCGATTACGTGCCGGTAGAGCAACGCCACCCAGCATGCGCTGATAATCGCGAACCACAGGTCGGAGTCAGAAGTGAACGCTGCCACAGGGCGCAACAAAAACCACCAACGACTCCGACAACTCGTCTTACCTTCTAATGCTTCCAACGGTTACCACCAGCGATGACGACGATTTGAATTTTGCCAGTCACAACTCTCCTGACGATCCTCGGCAGGGGCGAGCGCGTCAACAGGCAAGTGACAGCCTCGACTTTAGACAGAGCGTTGCTTTCAACCCGCATAATTCAAACGATGCGGAGAGCGGAGTTTCTGATTTTGTTCGTATCACTTGAACTATCATTGCGTGATTTCGCGCAATTGCGAAATAGCCTCTTGATCGTTGGGACTAACCTCTAAGATCTTTCTGTACATTGCCGCAGCCGAATCAACATGTCCCGTCTCCTTATATAAGGCTGCTAAGTCGAAATAAGCCGGCGTTCGAGAAGGTTCTAGCTCGATAGCATGCTGCAGGTTTTCAACAGCAGCGTCGACAGACCCTAACTGAAATAAATCCACACCAAGGTTGATGTACGCGTCAGTGTTAGTCGGGTTAATGGAAATCGCTTTTTCTTCCTGCTGCTTGGCATCAGCGAAATCACCCAATTGCTGAAGCGCGGCACCATAGTTGACAAGGGCCGTGGCATCATCAGGATTAAGTGCGAGCGCCCGTTCATATGTACTCTTCGCCTGTCCCGTTGCGCCGAGCCGTAAGTCGACATTGCCCAGGCCCGTGATTGCCCTTTCATAGTGCGGATTTAGATCGAGAGTATGCTCGTAATAAGCTGCAGCCTGCATAAGGTCACCTTTCTGCTCGAGAACAGCGCCGAGATCGAATAAAAGCGTCGTGCTTTGCGGAGTTGCTTCGAGGGACGCCTTATAGAGCGAAATCGAATCTCGCCAGTCGAGCGCACGCTTTTCGAGTCGCCATATTCCCCAAGCTGCCCACATCCCTACCGCGCAAACGGCGAGTGCTCTTCGTGTTCGAAGCTTTGACAATAGGGCAACGATTGAAAAACAAAGGCCACCGGACGCCAGGTAATTGAAACGTTCTGCCATTCCCTGATAAATGTAGACAATTCCGCAGAACGGCAGCAGAGCAATAAACATCCATGAAACGCCAGCTGCTAGTTCCGGCATCTCCTTACGTAGGCGGTAAACGACGAGACCTAGGAGTAGCATTCCAGTCCACGCACCAGCGGCTATGAGAGAGAGATTGTTCGCAGGCACATCGGTTGAGCGCTCCACACTCATACGAGTCGGCAAAATCATCCAGCTAAGGTACTTCATGAAAGAGACGCCAATAGCGAGAAGTTTGGGAGACCCGGCGGTTGACGTTCGAGTTCCCGCAATTTCGCGTAGGCAGAAATAGACGACCAAGATGCTGGTTCCGGCTGCCCCGAGTGCGACATATTCTCCTCGGGACCTGAACCGGTCCACGCTATACAGAACCAATAAGGTGATCGGCAGAACGAGAACGCCCTCCTCGTGGCAGAGAATCGCAGCTAAAGCTGCAATAGAATACGAGAACAAGGCCAGGAGTTTTCTGGAGCGAAGATACCAATCCGAAGACAGTAAAGCCAGAAAGAGAAAAATGGCCATGAGTGAATAGGAACGACCTGAGACCCATGCAACTACCTCCGAGTTGATGGGGAGGCCAAGCCATAGAAGGCTGCTCATGGCTGACACCAACACGCTAGAGCGCAGTCGGCGCAGCAGGACGAAGCCGAGTAAACCCACGATCCAATGAAGGACGATATTGGTGATATGGAATCCAGTCGGATTGAGTCCCCAGGGTTTCTGGTCCACGGCAAGGCTTAACCAAAAGAATGGCCGGTAGAAGGACCCGCCAAAACCACGGAGGTTGTCAGTGAAGGGTACAGCCGAGTGAAAATATCGCAATGTGGTCCGCAGCTGCAGGAGAGCAGCGTTCTTTTGGATTTGATCTATGTCATCGTAGACGAAAGGAGCATGGATCACTCCTCGATAAAGAAATAGTATCCAAGATATGCTAATGACCGCAAAGATTAAAGTTTGACGGGCCGTACTCCATTCCCGCGCTCTCGATGCCCGCGAATGATCAGTACGTTTGGTTGTGAAACATTTAGCGCCAAGTTTGTTCGCCATTCAGATCGCTCAACTGCATGCCGGTGGCAATGCCTATAAAGGCTTTTGCTTCGCCATCGGTCGCAAGGGAAGATGTTTCCTTAACAGGAAAGAATTGTCGCGGTTGCTCTCAGACGACTATTGGCATCATTGTTATTTCATTTCTCTGAAAGCAGCTTGAGGGTATTCAGCCAAAGATCGTGACCTTGGTGCATTGCGTTCGGTTCGTTCTTGCGAAACTCAACGGCACCCGGTCCCTTGACGACTTCTTCGGTGATGACGTGACAGCCCTCGACGGTCTTTAGCAACAGAAATGTATGGTAGGCGTTCATACCGGTACCGTCGCCGAACCATCCTATGCGGCTGTTCGGAAGAAACTCGTGCACGCGGCTTTCGATGTGTACGCCGAAGGTGTCCCATGAAAAGTGCGTCCCCTTGTGTAACTTGTGATCGGCACTATTTAGCAATTTCACGTTGCGGGAATTCGGATACCAGGAAGGCCATTCCTCCGCATTGGCAATATTGGCGAACACAGTCTCGCAGGACGCGTGCACCACGATCTCGTTATGCGCGAACAGGTCTGCCTGCTCGGGGTGAAAGCCTTCCGGCCAATGAATCCCCGAATACCGCTGGCTGCCGTCTGCATTGAACGTAAGCGCCTCCTTCATGGTTTTAGTCTCCTTGTATTGCGGAAGAGCACTTGTGACTGTTCCCATCGTCAATGCGAGAAGGAAGCCCGCTACACCAACTTTGGTCAAAGTCATTATCTTGTTCCTTCCTCACGCCTCTTACCGAAAGCTTCCTGCGGATCAAATGATGGAAGTCTCATAATCATCTGCTCACTGGAGAATCGTCACGACTTACTTTCGCGCTGGATCAGCGTGCGCAGTACGGTTTGCAGCGTCACATTTCCTTTCCGAGAGCCAACCTCACCACCTTCGAACTCGATCCATCCTTCATTGAAGCCATCGAGCATGTGAATGCGCGGGGTGGGATTCCTCATGCCTTGCGATTTGAACAGCGACTCCCATGTCTCGCGCGGTACAGCCTCGACTCTCACCGGACGGCCGAGGAGATTGCCAAAGGTCGATGCGATCTCGTTTGGCGTCACCCGTCGCGGGCTTTCGAGCTCTACCACTCTGTGCCCGCTCCACGTTTCCTGAAGCAGTTCGGCAGCTGTGCGCCCAATGTCAGCAGTAGCAACCATCGGCACCGGCTTATCGAGAGGTTGTAGGAAACTTAGAACAACGCCGTTTTTCGCCGGCGCCACGTCCCAGGCGGAGTTCTCCATGAACCATCCTGGCCGCAGAAACGTGATGGGCAGCGAGAGCTTTCGAAGCGCCTGTTCGATCATCGTATGTTGCGAGAGCAGGTTCGACTGGGTTGCCTGCGCACCTATCGTCGACAGATAAACGACTTTATCCGGACATGCTGCATCGAGTGCCGAACTCAATGTTGCGGCTATCGATCGCGCCTCGCGAAAGTCAGGAGACGGATCGAAGTTGGGCGGCACCATCAAAAACACGCCTTCGGATTCCTTGAATGCAGTCGTTAGTGCCGCAACTTCGTTGATATCCGCACTCACGAGGTCACAGCCGCGTTTTCCCCAGACTTCACCTTTGCGGACGTCTCGCATCACTGCTCGGACGGGTCGCCCAGCGGCGAGAAGGCTGCGAGCCACTTCGCCACCGACGTTGCCGGTAATCCCAGTAATTGCGAACATTGATCTACTTTCTCCTTAAATGCGTTCCGATGGCTGACCGGTTATGTGACCTGTCTAGCATGCCACCTCATGTTCGTTGCTCGGCCACAGCCCGACTGTCTTCGAGAACGAATTTGTAACCAACGCCATGCGCGGTTTGGAAGTGAATTGGACTGGCGGGATCTGGCTCGAGTTTCTTGCGCAGCCGCAAAACGTGGTTATCAACGGTGCGAGTGCAGGGATAATTTTCATAACCCCAGACTTGATTTAAGAGTTCGTCCCGGGAGATCACCCGTCCCGGACTCATGACAAAGAACCGGAGAACTTTGAACTCCAGAGCGGTGAGAACAACTGGTATGTCCGCGCGTCTGACTTCCGACCGGAATAGGTCAACTCGGACAGTGCCGAACACCACAACCGAATGCTGAAGTGATAGTGCATGATCCTCCTCTGCGCGCAACCGAGCGATCAACCCTTTCCAAGTAATGGGAAGAAGCAGGATAGGAGGTGTGGTCTCAGACGCGCCAATTCTGAATCGAGGTAAAGGCGTTGCAGGTGGGATGAGCGCTACCTGGTAGTTCTCCGATCCCAACAGATCTGTTTGCAAATGTCGAAGGCGGGAGTCTTCGTTTAGAGAGGTAATACGCGGCAAAGGTGCCATCGCGGAGCGTTCTGTTTCACCGCTCATTCGCAGGTCAACTGGCGGCGTTCGGCGGGGCTGAAATCCTGGTCTGTCATCATGAACACATAACGTCTTAGAAGCCATGGCGATTACCCCTCCTAAACCCGCCTTATGCATTAAGGCCACTACCGGGCACGTTGTCGGCAAGCCTTCCCGCGTTCTGGTTAAGTGTGGATCGCCGTCGACCGGCTAAGCCGCGCATTTCGACTGAACTGTGAAATCCCGAGGTGTTAGCACGTCCGCGAGGCCGATCCGACGAAGAAGCTCGGCACGGACCCGATCCGAAACCATATTGACCACTTCCGCACCGTCCTGGGTTGGGTCATAGTGCACACGGAACGGTCGTTTTCCAAAGGGGGTATCGACCACTTTGACGATCGCGTCCGCAACCCCTTCGATATTGGCCTCAGTAGGCACGATAGAGGCGAACCCCTTGAGCACATCGTCCGCGAAACCCTTGTAAGGACCCGCCTCGTATTCAGCGACGCATGCTTTGTCTGCAGGGGAACCGGCATGGGCGAAGTGGTTTGTGCCGCCGGTGAAGGCGCCTGGAACGATGATCGACGTCTCGATACCCCAACGCGTCAATTCGCGTGCGTAGACCACGGCTAAGGCATCCATCCCTGCCTTTGCTGCGAAGTACGGGGCTAGATACGGCGGAGTTCCGCCTGCTGAGCTACTGCTTGACACCCAGACCACGAGACCTTTCTTTTGCTTGCGCAATTGAGGCAGGGCCGAGCGGTTCACGCGTTGAGTGCTTAGCACATTGACGTCATACAGCTCAGCGAGCTGTTCTGGCGTGAAAGCCTCGGCTGGACCGAAGACCATGTGCCCGGCGTTGTGAATCACTACATCCAGGCGACCGGTCTTCGCAATTATTTCCTGGACGGCGGCATTACAGGACTCTTGCGATGAAACGTCCAGTTCGATGGGACGCAGGTCCACAGAGTGTTTAGCGGCGTACTCTCCCAATTCTTTGACCTGTGGCGCGTTGCGGGTTTCGGTCTCACGCATACTCGCGTAAACCGTGTGACCTGCCTTTGCCAAAGCGCGCGCAGTTAAGGCACCGAAACCACTCGAAGCTCCGGTGATGACAACGACATCCTTCATGTTCGTTCTCCTTCCCGATCGATTTTGCGGTGTTGCGAGATAAATATCTGTGCTTGCCGATGTCTCGCGACTTCGTGCTGCTCCGTGGCTCGTGTTGAACCAGGAGGTATTATGCAAAGCCGCCATTGGCGCGAAGAACCTGGCTGTTGACCCATCCACCGTCGGGGCCAGCAAGGAATGACACGACATTGGCGATGTCCTCCGGCGAGCCCAGGCGTTCGAGCGGATTAAGCTTCTTGAACTCCTCGATCTGTGTCTCACTTTTGCCCTTCAGGAACAGATCCGTTCCCACTGGCCCAGGCGCAACGGCGTTTACGGTTATGTTTCGGCCGCGCAGTTCGTTGGCGAGGACGTGGACCAAGCCCTCAACCCCCGCCTTAGAAGCGATATAGGGACCGTAGGTCGGGAAGGACTTGGCGATGACGCTGCTTGAGAGAGCAATGATGCGGCCACCGTCCGGAAGGTACCTTGCCGCTTGCGCAAGCACCAGGAAGGTACCGCGCAAGTTTGTCGCGATCGCTTTGTCGAAAGTCTCCACATCGCCTGCAGAAATGAGAGACAGCGGCATTATTCCCGCAGAGTGAACGACCACTGTGAGGTTGCCGAAAGCGTCAATGGATTCTTTAAAGAGACGCTCCACGTCGGGAACACTTGCCACATCCGCTTGCACGGAGATTGCTTGTCCGCCTGCGGCCTTGAGCTCGGCTACTACCGCTTGCGCAGGGGCCGGTTTACCGGCATAGTGAATGACGACCCCGAAGCCGTCTCTTACCAACCGCCTTGCAACCTCTCCTCCGATCCCGCCCGAAGCGCCGGTGATGATGGCGGTCTTTTTTACTGAATCGGTCATCAGTGGTTCTCCTTCTCCTGATCCTCAGTTTTGATTTCAAGGCGGCTGGCAAGTCGAGCCGCCGCCATAATCGTTACCCGGCGCCAATCAGGAATTGCGGCTCCAGCCGGCCAATCCATCGACTCAAACTCCTCCGCCCAGTTTTCAATCGATTGGCGAACGTGCGCAGAACAGAATAGCCTGTTTACTGCTCGAGCAAATGCTCCCAATTCCTTCTCAGCTCGGGGCAAAAGGCGATCGCTGAATCCAACGCAATCGTCTGTCGTCTCATCGGCCGAGGTCGCTTTTTCTTGGTAGATGGGAGCCTTCAACGTTGTCACCTCTGAACGTTCGGTATGGTGTCAGAGTAGTAAAGATGCGAATATTGAGGAACCTCAAGAACTACAGAATTCAGCCTAGATTTTTCTGCAGGTCTAAATTACTTTTCGTAGACAGCTCAGCGCGCAGGATGATCCGTTTTGGGCGTTCGGCCCACGCGCCTCAAGAGCGCCTTCAGCTTTTCAAAAGGAGTGGTGTTTTTCTTTTGGAAGACGATGCCTCCGGGGACAACGACCGTTATGTCAGTTCCGGAGTTTACGGAACTGACCAGCGTGAGTTTGCCTCCGACGCGGGCAGCGCGCTCGCGCATTCCCCGGAGCCCGAAATGCCCATCCTTTCCCAGTGTCGCGATAGAAGGATCGATGCCGACGCCATTGTCGCGCACCCGCAGAGCGAGATCCTGCGTGTATCTGAGCTCGACGTCCAGTCGACTCGCTTGTGAATGCCTATAGGCGTTGCAGATTGCTTCGTATCCGATGCGGTAGACCTCATCACGAACGATGGGATGCATCTCTTTAGCATCGCCCACAGCGGAAAACGTAGCCTGCATTGACCTTGGCATTAAGCCGTTTTCCGTCGCCCGGCGGAAGGCTTCAGCAAGATCGTTCTTCTGTATTGTTGAGGTGCGCAGAGAATTCAACGCTGCCCGCCCTTCGCGCATGGCCTGTTCGAGCCAGACGGACAACTGTTCCATGGCGTGACGCATGCGGACGAGGTCGGTCGAGGGATCCAGCGCATCGTCGGCAACCAACTTGCTGCCTTGAATCGTCTGCAGGAATGTATCGTGAAGTTCCCGCGCCATGCGGGTGCGTTCGGCTAAGCGCACGTCGAAGCGCGCACTGATGACTCTCGCAATCTGCTGCACGCGCAGCCGGTAGATCGCCCACGCAACAACGGCTCCAACAACGACGCACAGGAGTCGGAACGACGTAGTCTGGAACCAGGCAGGCGCAATGCTGAAGTCCAAAATTGCACCTTCTTCGTTCCACACGCCGTCGTTGTTGCAAGCCATCACGCGAAACCGGTAATTTCCCGGATGAAGATCACTATAGAAAGCCTGCCGCCGGGTTCCTGGCTCCTGCCAGCTCTCATCGCGGCCCTCCAGTTTGTAGCGGAAGCGCACCTTCTGCGGGGCCACGAAGCTCAATGCCGAATAATCAATTTCAAGATCTCGCAAGAGTCTCGGGAGACGAAGTCCTGAACGAGGCGAATAGCTTTTTCGGTCGGCAACGAGCTCTTCAATATGAACCGGCGGCAGAATTCGATTCTGCAACGTTTGTCTGGGATCAATCATTTGCACTATCGCACCAGCAACAAACCAAAGGCGTCCATCTGTTGTTTTCGTGGCGGGCGGCTGAATAAAGAATGAGCCACGTCCAGGCCGAGCGCCATCGAATCTGTCGAAAATGTCCATCACCAGTCTGCTATCACTTTGGTGCCGCCACTTGTCGAATTCCGTCGCTGAAATCCGCGCCAATCCGTTCTGGCAACGGACCCAAACCGTGCCATCATTGTCCCGCAACACAGAGTAAACGAAGTTGCCAGGAAGACCGTTATGGCTGTCCAGCACTTGCCAACGTTCGTTGTCCCAACGAAAAAGCCCGTCGGTGGTCGCCACCAGCAGTGCATCATCGGAATCCACGATGATCTGTAAAACGCTGAAAGAGCTATCGGGCCGGTTCATGGAAATTGTCCGTGCGCTTCCATCTTTGTAGTGAGTCAAAGTGTCGCTTCTGGTCTCGATCCAGATACCGCCCTCGTGATCTGGCGCCAACCCGCCTGAAACACGGCTGTCGCCGCTCGCGGTCAACACAAGTCGTGCTGCGCCGTCCTCAACTCGGAAGACATGGTGATGATCCGTCAGCACCCAAATATTTGCCTTACTGTCCTCCGTAACCGCTACAATTCCTCCTTCTTCAAGTTTGGATCCATCCGGCCGCTTGAACTCCCGGAATCGGCCATGCTCGTAGTCAAACAACTTGTTTTGGCGCCCCATCCAAACAATGCCTTTGCGGTCCTCAAACAACGCCATCACACTCTCGTCAAACTCACCCTCGGCCGGCAGGACGGAGTGTTGCCCGTCCCTGAAGACATCGATCGTGCGCCCGTTCGCAATCCACAGCGATCCGTCTTCTAATCCAAGAACGGATTGGACCAACACGTCCGACAAACCCTCACGCTCTGAGTAAGTGACCACGGCCGTATCCCGGAACATGTCGATGCCGCCATCCGTCACCACCCAGAGGTTGCCCTCATGGTCTTCGTAGACCAGCTCAATTGCGCTGCCTGACAGACCATCGGCGGTTCCGTAATGTTCGGCGATACCGTTGTACACACGATAAAGGCCATCCATCATGGTCCCAATCCACAGGGAGTGCTCGCGATCCATGAAAAGCGTGTGGGACCCAACCTTGCTCCCGTCAAAGCCAGGGACAACATATGTGTCCCACTTCCCACCGGAAGAAGAAAAAATGCCCATGCCGGGAGCCGCAATTTCTGTCGAAGCCCAGATTGTTCCCGACGGTCCGGCAGCGACATCAACTACGCCGTCGCCGGCATCCGGACGCTTGCTTATTTCATTCAGGTACAAGCTCGCCGAAGAACCCGGGCGCCACCGACAAAGTGCGCTAGATCCAAACCACAGATTCCCTTCACTGTCCCGGGCCAATCCAAGACCATATTTAACCGGTATTCCGTCGGCTTCGCCGTAACAGTGGAGTCCATTTCCCTCTACTCGACATAAAGGACCCTCGCCCCGCGGAATGTGGTAGCGGGTCAACCAGATCGTTCCTTCCGGGTCCTCGAGAATGACACTAATTCCGGTGTGTTGGCCTGGGTCCGAATACCATTGCAATTTATCGTCTTTCAGCCGAGCGAGACCGTTTCGTGTTCCGATCCACAGGCTGCCGTCGCGTCCGCCTAAGAGGAAATTGAAGTCGCGGAGCGCCGGAGTGATGGGAGGGAGATTATACGGAACAAATTTCACTCCGTCGAAGCGCAGGAGGCCATTTGTTGTAGCGAACCACAGGTAACCGTCCGGAGTCTGTGTGACAGCGGTTCCAACGTCGATTCCATCCTGGATTCGCCAGGCGGTATGCGCGTATTGGGTGATCTGCCGGTTGGGATTGACTGCCCAAACGGATGTTACGCAAAGAAGAAGGAAGAGCAGAACCAATCGCGGCATGTTCAACTTCTCCATCGCGGTAACGAGTTCAACCCCGTCTAAAATTACTCTCTGTTTGGCTCTCGCGGCACACCAATATCTCCAGTCGCTGTCCTCCAGTTTTCTACAGGGCTGATGAGGTCAGATCTGAAGCAGGCCTCGCCGGATCGCAATGGTTACCGCATGGGTCCGGTCGTTGGCCCCGAGCTTATCCACGAGATTCTTGATGTGGAAATTGACCGTGGTCTCCGCGATGGCCAATTCATCGGCAATCTGTTTGTTGCGATGGCCGTCTCGAATGAGTCGAAGGACTTCCAGTTCTCTCGCCGTAAGATCGTCGTCGCCTAGATGCTCGGCAATTCGCGCTGCTACCTCGGGTGGGACATGCCGTTTGCCGGCGTGAACCGACCGAACCACGGCCAGCAATTCATGCTTTGGCATGCTCTTCAACATGTAAGCCGCGGCGCCCGCTCTCATCGCTCGCTGAATCTCGCCATCGCTGTCCGATGTGGTTAACATGATGATGCGAGCCTGAGGGAACTCCCCCCGAATCGCGATCAGGGTGTCTGTCCCATTGGTGCCGGGAAGTCGGAGGTCCATCAGAGTGACATCAGGCTTGTGGCGACGAAATTCCGCAACCGCTTCAGCAGCATTGGCTGCTTGAGCAACCAAAAGCATATCCTGCTGCGAATTAATGACCGTGCTCAGCCCTTCACGGAAAACCGGATGGTCCTCGACGCTCAGGATGCGAATAGGCTTAGGGAGAGCCATCGCCATCACCCCAGACCGACAATTGTAACGGAATCGCTCGTTTTGGAGTGGAACGGCCCTGGTGCCATACGGCGTTCAGGGTTGTCGCCTGGCACAGAAGTGATCCGGAAACGCACGCATTCAAATTTTTCCAGGACTGTCGCCACTCGGAAGTTATCAAGAAACAGGCTTGTAGGAGATCGGAAGCCCGACCAGCATAGGAGCGAAACCCTTTTCTTCCAAGCCGACGTCCGGACAAGTGCGCGATCAAGTGTCGCACTCGCTTCGCCGTGACTCAGGCCGAAGTAGCAATCGCCACCTCTCTTCATCGGTAAATACCAGCCGACTTACGGAGACCAACCAGTGCGCGCATTCGCGATGGTTGGCCCAACGCTAAAGTTTCGTCTTACCTCGCCGGAGCCCCATCATCGGACAAGACACTTCCCAGATACAACGTCAGCACTTTTTTGAATTCAGCCACAAACAGGACTTTCCCTTTGGGATCTGCTTCCCCATAGAGGGTCATCATGCCTCTGACTATCTGGAGAGATACGTTTGCAGCGAGTAGAGACTGTTCCTTCGAAAGCGACGGATTCTTTGCCTGAAAGGCATTTGCAATTGCGATTCGTGAAGCCCTTCGGGCAGCAGGGTCACGGCGAAAGCGGATCGGCGCGGCCAGCAAGCTGAGATAAGCGGGACGCTCCTGGACGAATTGGGTGATGCGCTCGATGAACAGATCGGCGAACTCCGCATGGGTAAGTATCTCCGCCTGCTCCATCAGCGGCTTCCAATGCGCCTCCATCCCTTGCGAATATTGATTTAGCAGGGTGAACGCGATGGACTGTTTATCCGGAAAGTAGTTGTAGAGCGCGCCGATAGAAGACCCGCTTCGCTCCGCGACCGCTGTCATTGTGGCTGCTTCGTAGCCGACTTCGACAAAGAGCTCCGCGGCCGCTTCCAGAAAACCCGCCAGCCGGCGCGTCGAGCGTTCCTGCTGCGGAGCGACGCGAATGGGATTTGACGAAATCGAGGGCATCCTCGTATTATAAATCCATAGAAATCGAGGATATCCTCGATTTTTAAAGATTTTTTCAACAAAGAGGAACCATGGCAGAACTTCAGCTCGACCCTAAAAAGACCGCACTTGTCCTCATCGATCTCCAGAATGCCATCGTCGGCATGAACTCCGCGCCGCATACTGCGGCAGAGGTCGTCGAAAACTCCAAAAAACTTGCCGAAGTTTTTCGCGCACATGGCGCTCCCGTCGTCTACGTGCGCGTCGATCTCAACGACTTCATGATGCTCCCCGTCGACGAGCCGCCCAACCTGGGCGATAAGCCGCTGCCTGCCGCAGCGTCGGAGATTGCTCCTTCCGCCGGTTTCCAGCCCGGCGACATCCTCGTTACCAAGCGTCATTGGGGCGCCTTCGCCGACACCGACCTGGAGCAGCAGCTCAAGAACCGCGGGATCGACACGGTCGTCTTGACCGGCATTTCTAGCAATGTAGGCGTCGAATCCACCGCGCGGCAGGGCACCGGACTGGGATTTGCCTTTGTGCTGGTCGAAGACGCCTGCTCCGCCCAGGACGCCGAACAACACCGGTACGCGTTTGAAGAGATCTTCCCTCGTCTCACGCGAGTCCGGACCACCGATGAGGTCCTAGCCGCTTATGCCTAAGAACTCCAGCGACACCGTCCGGCTTGACCCGTTGGTGTGGAAGATCACATCGGTCGCGGTCCTGGGCTCCTTTCTCGGGCAGCTCGACGCAACCATCGTTAACGTATCCCTCTCCAGTCTCGCCGTGGATCTGCATAGCAGCCTCACGGCGATTCAATGGGTCACCAGCGGCTATCTTCTGGCACTCGCTCTTATGCTCCCACTCAACGGCTGGCTGGTGGAGCGCATTGGAGCCAAATCTCTCTACCTCTGGTGTTTTTCCGTCTTCACGCTCACCTCCGCTTTATGCGGTCTGGCCTGGTCGGCGAACTCGTTGATCGGATTTCGCATCCTCCAGGGCATGAGTGGCGGCCTGATGGCTCCGTTGACGCAGATGATGATGGTGCGTGCTGCCGGAAAGCATGTGGCGCGCGTCATGGGCTACGCGGCTGTGCCAATCCTGCTGGGGCCGATCCTTGGCCCGGTCATCGCCGGTGCCATCCTGCAACACGCCTCTTGGCGCTGGCTCTTTCTGGTCAACCTGCCGGTCGGTATATTGGCAATCGTCCTAGCGGTTCTCTTTCTGCCCAATGATCGCGAAGAGACCAGGTCAAGAAAACTCGATCTTCCTGGCTTCGCCCTGCTCTCCCCTGGACTCGTGCTGTTCCTGTACGGATCGGATCATCTGGGCGAGGGTGTCGGTCTTACCGCTCTCCTGGTTTCCATCGTTCTGCTTGCGCTCTTCTTCAGAATGGCAATTCGCAAAGGAGATCGAGCACTCATCGACCTGCGGCTATTCAAAAGCAGAACCTTCTCTGCGTCCGCCACGACGCAGTTCATGTCAAACGGAATCTCGTTCGCGGGCCAAATGCTGATTCCGATCTATCTCATCCGCACCTGTGGCCAATCGCCGAGTGCGACGGGGTGGTTGCTGGCTCCGCTTGGAGTGGGGATGATCTGCTCCTATCCATGGATGGGAACTCTTACGCAGCGGTTCGGAATACGAAAGATTTCTGGTGGAGGCGCACTTCTAGCTTTCGTGGGCACGCTGCCATTTCTCTATCTGTCCGGTCACGGACTTGTTCTCTCCGTGCTCGCATGCGCTCTGTTCGTACGCGGAGTGGGGCTGAGCGCAGTCGGCATTCCCTCCATCTCGGCGGCCTACGCTTCAGTCAGGAAGCAGGATCTGCCTATGGCGACAACCTCTCTCAATATTGTGCAGCGTCTCGGGGGGCCGACACTAACGACGCTCTGTGCGACTTTCCTGGGATGGAGATTGGGTGCGGCACATTCGTCTGCCGGTCTCATCGACGCATTTACGGCAGCCTTTCTTCTACTTTGCGTCCTGCACGCTTGCCTGTTTGCTGCCGCCCTAGGGCTTCCTCTTTTCATAGGCAAGGTGACACAACAAACCCCTGCACAAGAAGCGCCTGTCATTCTGGAAATGATGTCCGAGTAATTCCATATCCGAAATCATTGACCCGTTCGATCAGTACCCACAAACGCGCTTGTGGTTCCCGAACTGTCGAAGTTTATTGATTAGCCAGAAACGGTCTTCGAGCCCATCAGCCTCCAACTGAATGACCATACTGATCGCGGCGCGGGAGGCCGCCAGTATGGCTCATCGGAAGACATCGAAACGCTCCAAGGCAAAAGCAATGCTTCGGCTAGCCGATTTGGAGCAGTCGAAGAATGCGGTTACTCACTCGGCGCAGCCAGTTCTCAGGAATCATACGGCCATGCCATCGACGAATTCATCGGATGGTATTGTTCCGAACCGCGTCTGGCCTTTAACCGAACTGTCGTCCTTCGCTACCGGTTCTTTCTCGAACAGAAGAACTTAGTAAAGCCGGGCATGTTGTCTCTGGTCCGGTCTCGCTTGGGTTGATAGTTCTCGTAAGCGGGATCGACGTAAGCGTTTCCCGCCGGGTTAACGGTCGTCGTGTACGCGGGATCATAATAAGAATACGCGCCGGGCGAACCATCCCAGCCGCCGTTCTCAAACGACATGAACGCAGAGCCGTGGTAGGCATTGCTGCCTTTTTTCATGATCACGTTCACCACGCCGCCCAAAGCTCCGCCGTGCTCGGCTTCCATTCCTGAAGTCTTGACCTGCACTTCCTGAATGAAGTCAAAGGGCACATTGCTGTGGGAGAATCCGCCGATAGAGTCAGCTGTTTCCTGACCTTCGACCAGATAACCGTTCTCCGAGTCGGAACCGCCGCCCACCGAGAAGCCGTACTGCCCGCCATTGCCGCCGCTTCCCGCAGATTGCCCGCCGGTCCCGTTGCCGTTGCTCATTTCAGGGCTACCCAGGCTGCCTGCCACAGTCGCGGCTGGAAACCGCAGGGATTGTGGTTTCTCGATACGGACTGGTCGTGGTCTTGTAGCTCATTGGAGTGTTGAAGTTCACTCCAGGAGAAGCCGCTGGCATCCAGCCATTGATTGCGCAAAGCCCGCTAATGTCGTGGATGTATGACCTGTTGAGCGTACGAGGGGCTTCCAACGTGATCGGCGCCATTGAGATTGCGACTGCCGCTCTCATGGCGCTTCGGGCCCGCGGTCATCGTCGTTTGACCAACCTCAATGAGGTATCCATCCGGATCGCGCATGTAGCATCGCGGTTCCGTTCCCGCGTGAAAGGTGCGACTAAATTGTCGGTCACTCACGGCTCGATGACAGTCCGCTCAGGCCAGGTCGAGGCCGCGATAAAGACCTCGTTCGAACTCGCCGTAGAGCGAGGCCACGCGCGCATCGAAGAATGGCAGGATTTGCGTGAACAGCGCGCCGGTGACTTTCTTCACCGGATCGAGCCAGAAATAGGTGTTGAGTATGCCCGCCCAGGAAATGCTTGCCGCGCTGCGGCCATTGGGGCCGGGAAGCTCGTTGCTGTCGAACGACAAGCCCCACTTGTGTGGCGCCCCGGAAACTGGTCGAAGCTGTTAGAAAGTGCCGGTTTGGCAGTGCGCATCTCATGGACATTGAGATCGCCGATTTGATTGGCCGACATGACTGCTATCGTCTCCGGACGTAAAATTCGGACACCTTTTAGACTGCCGCGCTGAAGCAGCATCTGCAGGAAAGTCATGTAGTCTATGTGTGTGCTGAAGGCGCCGCCGCCACCCATGAAGAATTCAGGGCGCTGCGGCATTTCGAACGGCGCCGTCACGAGACCGCCGTCCGGTTGGCGATTGTGAAAAGTGGCGACACGGCGTTTCTGCTCACTGCTGATCAGGAAGCCAGAATCCTTCATGCCCGGCGGCGCGACGTTACCGTCAGTCCCACCCACTGGTTCGTGATTCGATGTGGAGATTCCGACCTCGCCGTATACCGGTGGAACTCTGAAACCGCCAACGCGACCGGAGCTCGGCATTACTGCGGTGAAGCTCACGCCGAGGTGTACATCAGTCGCTGGTTTGAGTCGGTGTGCGCACCGCCGAAGCCAAATTTTATCTAGCGCTCGCCGATGAGTCATCAGCTCACAAAACTAAGGAGCATATCAGACGTCGCGATTGTCCACGGCTTCTAAGTTGTGAATGGGGACAACATGGCAAGCAAATTAACAATCCAGTTGGCAGAAATCCTGGCTGATCCGCAGTTCAGCCACGTCTATTTCGATATTTCCTGGGACGAGGTGGCCAAGTATGTGCTGTCGAGTCCGGAGGCGACTCGCATAACCGCCGACCTCCTCAATCGCTATCCGGACCGCTTTCTGTTCGGCACCGACGAGCTAGCGCCATCAACCCAGGAGAAATACCTGAAAGTCTATTACCAATATGAGCCGTTGTGGAAACTTCTGGACGAGAAAACAAGCGAGAAAGTGCGCAAGGGGAACTACGAGCGGCTGTTCGACGAGGCTCGGCAGAAGGTAAGGGCGTGGGAAGCGGCTCACGGCGTGGGTTCTCCGGGGAACCCGCAATAATCCCCTGAAGCTTCGCAGGTCGCGCCGATCTGATTTTGCCACCTCCGGCAGCGATCTCACCGGACTGTGAATTCTACCAGTCGCGGTTAGCAGTAGCCCTTCGTAGCATCTCACCTTTGCGCACGTTCTGCTCCTAGCGTCAACTTCGCGATAATACGATTTGCCGACCGCGCGATACAAGTAGTTGGATGAGACCGACCGGTCCCAGGTCGCATTTGGCCAGTGGGAGGAATTAGCCATTTTGGACTGCCCACGCTCGGTTCACTGCACCCTCATAAAAACTGAGTGGTTTTCTAAGCAAATACCTATTGGGTGAACCGATTTAATCTTCCTGTAGAAGAACTGGGTATTGAAGCCTAGATCGCCGTTCCATCCGAGAAGGGCACTGAAGATTTCGTGGAATTGTGGGTGATCCACCGGATCGGAGACCGAGACTAAGCGGATCACCATCGGGCTCACTTGGCGAAGAACTGCTCGTTGAATTCAGCGCTTGAAGGAAGTCGTTTCCATTCATCGTTCCAGACGACTCGCGCCCCCTGCCCCCCGACTTCTTGACGCACTCCTGCTGAGTTTAGCAGCGTTTCCCCTCAAGTGGTGTAGTGGGATACGGGGAGGAAAAATCCCTCCCCGCAAAGCATTGATCCTTCGCTTATGCTAAGGAGACTCTGATTAAGCTCTCTGCTTTTCACAAGCGATCAAGTTAGAGTGTCTGAGGAAATGAAACAGAGGACGCTAGCGATGATGACTGGCTTTGAGCGGTACACGAGGAAGACGCGGCGCGCGATATTTCTGGAAGAGATGGAGCAGGTGGTGCCGTGGCGCGAACTGTGCGTTGTGGTGGAACCACATTATCCCAAGCCGGGGAACGGGCGGCCGCCAATAGGCGTGGAGCGCATGCTGCGGATTTACTTTTTGCAGCAGTGGTTCAACCTGTCGGACCCGGCGGTGGAAGAGGCGCTGTACGACTCGGCGGGGATGCGACAGTTTGTGGGCATTGATTTAGGCTGCGAGCCGGCGCCGGACGAAACCACGGTGTGCAAGTTCCGGCACCTGCTGGAAGAACACCGGCTGGGGGAACAGATTCTGGGGCAGGTGAACCTGCACTTGCAAGCGAAAGGGGTGCGCATCACTACCGGCACGATCGTGGACGCGACCATCCTGCACGCACCCACTTCGACCAAGAACCGGGAGCAGCAGCGCGATCCAGAGATGCACCAGACCAAGAAGGGCAAACAATGGTACTTCGGAATGAAGGCGCACGTGGGGGTAGATAGCAAGACGAAGATCATCCACACGGCAGTGGCCACGGCGGCCAACGTAGCCGACTCGAGGGTACTGCCCGATCTCTTGCACGGCGAAGAAACGCGGGTGTGGGGCGATCAGGCCTATCGCGGACAGAGCGAAGTGATTCGGGAGTGCGCGCCTCAGGCTCAGGACTGCACTCATCGGCGCTATCGCTACAAGGATCGTATTGACGAAGTGGAGCGGGCGAAGAACCGGACCAAGTCGACGGTGCGCTCGAAAGTGGAGCACGTGTTTGCGGTGATGAAGCTGAAGTTCGGATTTGTGAAGCTGCGTTACCGAGGACTGAAGAAGAATGCCAACCAGCTGTTTGCGGTGTGCGCGCTGGTGAACCTGTATCTGCTGCGGAAGAAGCTGCTGCTGGCATCAGCATAGCCCGGCTGCGAAGATTGCTGATCACGAGCCCACGAGCGAACCACCGAAGCGGGCCGCGACGAAAAAAAACGAATCCGAAGGCTCGTACTGGTATGGCTGAACACGCAGCACCTCAAAGACATGGCTTATTCAGAGTTTCCCTAAGCGAGTTAGTTGGTCACTCTGAACTTCTTGTTGCTCTTCAGCAAGGCCTTTGGAGTGGTCACGGTCACGAGGCCCGTGGTCGCCCCCGTGGGCACTACGGCGGTCATAAACGTGTTTGACACAACAGTGAATTTGGCCGCGGCAGCCCCGTTAAATGAGACGGCCTTGGTTCCTGTGAATCCCTGCCCAAGAATTTCGACAGTCGCCCCGACTTTTCCTGACGTAGGCAGCAAGCTCGCAAACGGCTCTAGACCGAGATTCAGGGAGTAAAAGACCCCCGTATTGTTGACGTCGCCGCCCAGCGACGTGTCTCCGTATAAGATGCCGTTCGTGTGCTGGATCGGCGTCACCAGAGGCTCCGCGCCATCAGTGGCGTTAAAATCCTCGCATACCGTGAACGTACCCTTCGAGGTGATCCGGAAGAAGGTCCCGAAGCCGTTTCCTTCTTGCTGCGCAGCGCCGTAGAAATTGCCGTCGGTCGCCTGAACTAGGCCAGCGTTGGCATAGGCCCCGTCAGTGCTCCCATTAAGAGCGTGGAGCTCCGCGAAGGATCCTTTTGTGGTGATGTCAAACACGTCACCGAAGAGACTGGCGCCGGTGGTGGTTCCGTAGAGCTTGTCGTCGCCGCCCTGAATTAATCCAGCGTACGGGTAGGCACCATCGAAAACGTCAAAGGTGAAGAGCAGCGTAAGTGCAAACTCTCCCGACGGCACTATTTTGAAAATAGTACCGTAGTTGAAACCGAATCCGGCCGTCGTTCCGTACAGGTTCCCATCAGTGGCCTGAACCAAGGGGCCAATCGGAAAGGCGCCACGGATCGCGTCGAACTGATAGATCGTGGTCAGCTTACCGGAGGGCGTGAGTTGGTATATCGTCCCCACTGTGTTCGTGCCGCCTTGGTAGGTTGTTCCATAAAAATTCCCATCCGTGCCTTCGATGGGCCCAGAGTAGGGAAATTGACCGTCGTTGCCCCCTGTGAAGTTCCACAGAATCGTCAGCTTTCCCGAAGGCGAAAGTTCGAACAGCGTCCCGCAGCCGCCGGTGCAGGCAGTTCCCGTTCCGCCGTTGAAGGTTGCGCCGTAGAAGTTGCCGTTAGTGCCCAGCGTCAGTCCGCTGGAAGGCTGGCCGGTGGTACTCGTGAAATTGTAGACGACGGTCAACTTCCCTCCAGGCGTAAGCTTGAACGCCGTCCCCATGTTATTCCTTCCTCCAAAAAGCGTCGTGCTCCAAAGGTTGCCGTCTCGCCCTTGCGCTATGACGTCAACGGCCTGGGGACTCAGCGGGTCCCCCCTATGGTCGCCGAAGTCGTAAATTGCCTTGAAGCTGGATTTGGCGTGGCAGGCGTCGGCATGCGCGCCAGTTGCCAGCAGCGCAACCATTAACGCCACCAGCGCGATCCAAAGTTTCGACATGCTCGATTGCATTTCGCGCGAAAACCTAACACTCAACATTTGATCTCGCTTCCATAAGTTCTCTAACAGATATTAATCGCCAACGCGAAAACCATTCGCCTGAAACATCAGATCGCGCTGGCGGGAATAAGTTTCAATCCGCAACGTTTTAATATTGACCACCAACTGGAGGAGTTTCCGAAAGGCACAATTTGGAGGAAGGATTCTGTAACTTTCCATGGTGCTTCACATCCCATGTATGCGCCCGGTTCCTCGGCGTCAATTCGAACGTGAATAGGAGAAAAGCTCATGAACAAGATGATTCGCAGGTTGATGGCAATGTGTCTTCTGGCGGTGTCGTTTTCAGCTTTTGCACAGTCTGGCGATGCCATGAAGCAGGACAACATGAAACAGGACGACAGTATGAAACAGGGCGACAGCATGAAGAAGGACGACATGAAGAAAGACAAAAAGTCCAAGAAAAAGACGAAGAAAGACGACAGCATGAAGAAAGACGACAGCATGAAGAAAGACGACATGAAGAAAGACGACAACATGAAGCACGACGACAGCATGAAGCAGAACTAGCACCCGCCCGCGTTCTTCAAGTTCGGGTTCAGGGTTAGCTGGTGCAGCCAATCCAGAATCGTTGGATCGGCTGGGACGCGCTGCGCAGGCTATAATCCACTTGCGCAGCGATAGTTGGCGGAGGAAGTATCGTTCTAGACGGGGGAAAGCCATGAGCGGTGTGGTCTATGTTTCCAAATCACGGATTGAACGCAAGAAGGGCCCCCTTCGTGTAGCCTATGTTGCGGGCGAACCGCGACCGGTGATTTTCAGTGTGCACGGTGCTATCGCAGAGCACTACAAAGTGGATCCTGCGACGCTGACCGAATCTCACGCTTCGACGATCGATTATGTCATCGCGTCTACTGCGGGTTGAATGCTTGGTACCTTTGGAGGTGCGCTGGAAGCGCGCCACATCGATGCCAGCAACGGACGACTGACAGGAGAGATTACCGGTGAGGTTGAGACTGAGGACGGTGTGCTGGTAATCCGGGGCGTCCATGTCGAGATGCGCCTGATCGCGCCAGAAGGAGCGAGGCCCGTCGTAGAGCGCGTCCACGAGATCTACGCGATGCATTGTCCACTGTATCGAACCTTCCACAGAACCCTGCACCTTACGTCTTCGTGTACGCTGGTTCAACCAACGTCTTGACAGCGAACCACAGGTGATGTTGACAAGCGATCGAAACTGTTGCATTTCTCCGGATACAGAAACTTGACTTCAAGGAGTGTGAAATGGGTAACGTTAAGTTGATCGTAATCTATCCCTGTCCCAAGGACCTCGAATCCTTCGAGCGGGTATATAAGACCGAACATGTGCCCATGGCCGTCGAGAAGCTTGGCGGCAAGACAAAACTTGTGGCGAGCAAAATAGTCGGTTCCCCGCAAGGGACACCACCGTTCCATCGCATTGCAGAGATCCATTTCCCCTCCATGGAGGCTCTACAAGCTTGCGCCGCATCGGACGGCGGCAAACAGACGCTCGCGAATGCAGTGGCCATTTCTTCCGGCGGCGCACCGATCTTTTTGGTCGCGGAAGAGGAAGTATTCGTGTTTCAGGGGAAGTGACTTATCGCCGAGACTCCCCCTCGGCCCCAGTTCAGAACCCCTGCGCCGGCTCTTTGTGCACTGATCTTCTCGAGCGAAGTCCTGCCGATTGCTATCAGCACAAGCTGAGATCATGCCGTCAGATACTTTTTCATGCAGCGGACGCAAGGGGCATATCCCTGTCGCAGCGCTTCCCGGGCCGCAATTGTCTGAATGTGTGCTTTGTCGTGGATGAACGGGCACCCTGCTGCGTGAAACGCCTTTCCATCGGCCGAAACCACGACCAGCATATCCGGAGGAACCCCGGCTCCGGGCTGGGCGTGCTCCGAACGCAGCTCAGGGTGGCTGAACACCGAAGATCTGGCCACCTCAAAGCTGCTAGCAACCAAGACTGCCGCTGCGGCCGCAACCATCCATCCGAGAAAGCCTCGCCGGCTACGAGGCATATTCTCCTCCTCCAGCCTGTGCTGCAGACGCTGGCTGAAGCCCAGCGGCACTTCTAGCATCCTTTCATCTCCGTACAACTGAACGACGTTACGCGTGCCGTCAAGCACGGCGGCGCAGCGCCGGCAGCCGCGGATGTGCTCTTCCATGGCAAGCCGCAGATCCGGTTCGATCCCACCGTCAAGGTAGTTCGAAATCTCGCGCCAGACTTCTTCGCAGTTGACTACCATGGCTTGGTCCCCTTTTCGAACGACAACCTACTGCTCCAGCTACCGCCGAGCCCCGGCGATAACAGATCGCGCAACATCAGCCGTGCCCGTAGCAAGCGCGTCTTGACCGAGGCGCTTGAGATCCCGAGTGCCTTGGCGGTTTCCTCGATACTCAGATGTTGCATGTCGCGCAGGACAAAGACTTCCCGGTACTTTTCTCCGAGCGAAGCTAACGCCTCCGCAAGTTTCTGCCGGACCTCGTTTCGCTCCAGAGTCTCTGACGGGATTTCGCGCCAGTCTGCGAAGTCGCGGGGTACATAGTTGCCCTCCTCGTCTTGATGGTCAACGATAGGCTCGATCATGTTGGCGTGCTGTTTTCTTATCCGCATCCGCGCCTCATTGACGGTGATCTGGATTAACCACGTGCTGAACCGCGATTCCGCACGGAATTGCCGAATGTGCTTAAGCGCTTTTAGTACGGCCTCCTGGGCGACGTCCTCGGCATCCGCCTCGTTGCGCAAAATGGCCAAAGCTGCGGAATAAACGCGCCGTTCGTAAGGACGAATCAGCTCATAGAAAAGGTCGTGTTCGCCTTCCCGAATGCGCCGGATCAAAATCTCCTCGTTGCACTGCTGGGCTGGATCTGTCAGCGAAGTCCCTTCTCCCGGCATCACTCCTCACCTGCACTTCTGAGTTTTCACCACCGCACACCGGACTACTCCGACGGATATTCTGGGTCCCTCTTCCATCCCGTCAACATGGAAACGAAATTGTTCCAGCCATGCAGGACCACCATCACCAAATGCCCGAAAACAAACGCCAGCATCGCCCACATGATCAGGAAATGCCAGAGCCGCGCGCAGTGGAAGCCGCCCATCATCCACGCCAACCAGGAAAACTGCACCGGCTTCCAGACGGCGAGGCCGGTCAGCACCGACAGCACACCCAAAGCAATCGCAGAGGTGTACGCGTGCTTCTGTAGCGGGTTGTAGGCCTCTCTCACAAGCGGCTTCGGACCGAAGAAGAAGTAATGGCGCACCATTGGCCAGACTCCCGGCAGATCACGTCGCACAAAGAGCACTTGCTTGTAGTTTCCGCTGAAGACCTGGTAACCGACGTACACGAGGCCGGTCGCGAGATAGATCCACATGAAGGTGAGGTGCCATTGCAGCGCGCCTCCCAGCCACCCGCCAAGCGCAAAGGCCTTCGGCCAGTTGAGAAGATCTTTTTGCGGGATCTTTGCTCCGAAGCTCGGAAAAGCACGAAAGATCTGGAATCCGCTGCCGACCATCACGAACAGCGAGATCGCGTTCAACCAATGGCATAGGCGCGCCACCCATGGGTGTTCATAAACTGCCTCGGTTATTTCGCCCGTCTTCACGTCTTCGATTTCGATTACGCTGGTTGCCATCGTCATCTCCTCGGAGCTACAGGCCATAAAACTCGGAATAGCCCTGATCCTCCCAGTAGCCGACTTTCTGAAGCACATGACTCACTTTGAGGTCGGTGAGATATTTTGCCTGCTTGTAGCCGATCTTGGTGGGAATGCTCAGACGTAGGGGCGCGCCGTGTTCGCGGGTCAGGGGCTGGCCGTACATTTCGTAACAGAGCAAGGACTGCGGGTGCATGGCGGTAGCCATGTCGAGCGACTCATAATAGTTGTCCGCGCACTCGACGGTCACGAAGCGAGCGGTCGGGTCGGCGCCGATCGTCTTGAGGAAGTCGGAGAGGCGCACACCCCCGAACTGGCCGATCACGTCCCATCCTTCCACGCAGACATGCCGGGTATTTTGAGTGACCATGGGCAGGGCCCGGATTTGTGCCAGAGTGTAATCTCCCGGGCTTTGTACACTGCCGGCCACCGTGAGGGTCCAGTTCTCGAAATCCACTTCAGGGTCGTCGACGTCGTAGTCGTTAATGGGAAATTTAGCGAAAGGGGTCAGGTCGGAGTCGGCAAACGTGGGCGCCGCGTGTCCGGAGCGGAACAAGCTGGCCGATGCCCAATCGCTAAAGCGAAGGCCGGCTTTGAGGAGTGGTTTCTGCAGTCGCGGAATCGCAAAGGCGCCTAGAACCACCGCTGGCGTGAGTTTCAACAACTCGCGCCGGTTGATCGTCTTGAACTTGCGGCTATCAGTTTGTGGCTTCATCGGTGGATTCCTTGCACGCGACAGAAGAACCCAAATGAGATTCGCGAATCAGGAAAAGGTTACAACAGAAGACCTTTGGATACGACATAGGCAGTTCGAGCACCTGGCAAACGAATCACCGGAGTCGTCAACGCTCGTCACTATCACGCCTCAAGCAGGGCGCAAACCATGCGACCGACAACATCGGGTTCTGATACCAAAACTCGGGCCGGGGGGAGGGCCGATGCTCTTGTTTCAGTTTCATGTGTATGGAAAAAAGATCTCACTAGGTTGTCTCGAAGTCAGTTTGGGACGGCCTCAATCACACTTTGTGGCGCCATCGTTGGAACGACCCTTGTAAGCTTGTAGCCAGATGCGTCAAGCAATGTGCGGAATTCAGTTTCAGTGCGTTCCCGCCCTCCGTTCATCACCAACATATTTAAGTCGAGAAGCTTGCTGAAACAATTGACACCGTTATCTGGCACAACCATATCCACCAGCAACATCCTGCTATTCACGGTCATCGCTCTACGGCAAGTTTTAAGGATTCTAATGGCACGATCGTCATCCCAATCATGGATCACACCACTCAGAAGGTAAGCGTCTGCTCCTTGTGGAACCGAGGTGAAGAAATCCCCGGGAACGTATGAGCATCGTCTGCCCCATGCGTTGTTGCCATGCAGTTGCTTTGTCCTTTCGATTGTCGAAGCCGTGTCGAAAACTGTACCTCTCATGTCGGAATTGAACTGCAGAATCTTCTCCAGGAGCGAACCTTGGCCTCCACCGATGTCGACGATGGAAGAGATTCCCGCAAAGTCGTAGGCAATCAGAACTGCGTAGGCCAACATTGACGCCACGTTCGCCATACCCTGATTAAACGTATCTGCGGCGCCGACGTTGTGTCGCAGGTAGTCGAATAAGCTTGCTCCGAAGGTATTGTCAAAGGCCGAACATCCGGTCCGAACGCTATGGAGGAGGTTCCCGCACGCTTGGTAGTGAATTTCGCCAATCGTGATCACCATCGCTCTAAGAGATGCAGGAGTGTCCGTCCGGAGGCTCTCGGCGAGGCGGGACAGAGCAAAGCGATCTCTGCCGAGTTGTGAAAAGACACCCACGCTTGCCAAGGCCCGCATGACGCGGAAGAGCGACAAAGCGTCCGATCCAGTCGCCTCGGCTAACGCGACATACGACTGGGGCCCGTCTTTCAGTAAATCGGCGATGCCGAGCTTAGCGGCGACGTAGATTGCTTGGGATGTCCAAAACCCAGTCGCCATTTGGAATAATGCAGCAGAAGATGAATGCCATTCCTTCGTTGACGCGACTCTCCCCGGAAAGAATCGATCTCTCAGGAGTGGCTTCAACTCTGGCCACAAACCCATCCGCCTCGCGCGATAGAAGACTCGAAGAAGCGGCCAGAATGGCAATCGGCGAGCTACCATCTGAGGAGCGCAACCTCCGCAGCCATCCCGGGCCCTAATGCGATCATTACTCCCCAGTCGCCCGGTCGCGGATCGCCATTACGAACGACTTCGTCTAAGACAAACATAACTGTGGGAGACGACATATTTCCGTAGTTCCGCAATACGGTTCGGGAGAAACGCAACTGGGTATCCGCCATGCCGAAATGCTTTTGCACGTTGTCGATCACCTTGCGTCCGCCGGGATGAACAACCCAGAACCGAACACGGGACCTGGAGAGCCCGTGCCGCTGCAGTAGTGGCTGGAGTGCCGTTTCGATCATGGGACCAGCCAGGTGTTGAATCGAGGCTCCGAGGACGATTCGCAGCTTGCCGTCGCGATGTTGAAGTCCAACCTCGTCGATCTGCTCCGTGTCGATGAAAGTTTCAAAGTCGATAATCTTTGGATACCTGCGATTCGCTTGCGGCCCTCCGGCTAGCAGGAAGGCGGCGGCGCCATCGGCGCAAATCGCGTTACCGACAACAGTTTCGAGAGTGTTATCGATGTAGTAGCAAGCTGAGCAGATCTCAACCGCTAACATTAGTGCTTGGCGGCCTGGATTTGCGCGAACGAAATCCACTACCCGCTGCAAAGTGGGAAGCGCGCCCGCGCATCCAAGCCCGATGATGGACGCCCGTTGTACCCGGTTACTGAACCCCATATGTGCGATGAGCCGACTGCCCACGTCAGGACAGACGTAGCCCGTGCAGGTGCAGACTGCCAGGAAGTCCACCTCCTGCATGGTGGTTCGGGCTGAATTCACGCAGTCCAGAATCGCCTGGCAACCAGTTTTCATGGCGCCGCGCAGATAGCGCTGGTTCAGTTGATCGGAGCTTTCCTTGCGATTCAGCGCGCCTTCCAGATAAAAATGGCGGTAATCGATGTCGCTATTCAGGAAAATTTTCCGAATGCGCTCGCCCTGGTAACCCGCCGCATGAAAGCTTTGCTCCTGGGTGAGCCTGACCGGCGGGTTCGCGGTTCCGATACCGAGGATCCGAGGATGGCTCACTAGTCCGCAACCAATTCACGGGAGGTCTCAGTCTTGCCCTCGTGATGGGCAGCATCAAGCTCCGCGCCGAGCTGAGACTTTATGCCCCGTGTCGCATTCTCGAGTTCAGCTTTAGCCCGGGCCACGTGTCCCAGCATGGAGTGCAGCCGTTTTGGTCCCAACACCACGAGGCCGAGCATCAAGATGAACAGCATTTCCGTCCCAAACCCCATGACTCACTCCTTGGTCGGAACTTGGTTATCTGCAATCGTAGGTGTTGTGCTGACTGGCTTCTCTTCTTCAGCTTTCATGGCTGATTTGAAGCCGCGGATGCCTTCTCCGATTCCTTTACCTAGCTCGGGAAGTTTTTTGGGCCCGAACACGAGCAGGGCAATTCCGAAAATCACCAGCAGATGCATCGGTTGAAACAGTCCTTCAAACATACGGCCTCCTTAGATCGAGTGAAAAAACAGATCGAGTGAAAAACAGTTTGAGTGAAAAATCTCCACCCCATGTTTTCAAACAATGCGGGCGCTGCAACCGATAACCTGACACAGCGCCCGCTGAGAGACAGCAGGGGAGAGAGCTTGAAACAAATTAAAAGCCGCGTCGGACCGAATCAGCCTCGACAGCCAGCCGGTTCACCAGCGTAAAGAATGCCGGCGATTGACCAAGGAACAGGAGGTCATCCGTGAAAGCCTTGATAGTGGCGACTGCTCCTCCGTTCTGAGTTGAGGTTGGCCGGATCACGGAGCACTGAGGCAGACTCTTGCTGATAAATTCGCATGGCTCCGGCAGGATCAGGTTCGTCTGATCGAGCTCGGAGTGGAGGGCATTGAGATCCGGGAATGTCAGACCAGTTTCTGGATCCGTCACACCAGCCAAAGGCTGAGATACCGCGTTGCCTGCCTTGTCATGCCAGAGTCCGAAGTGATCGATTTCGACTCCGCCAATGCTCACCAGGATGCGCAGGACCTCAGGGTCAGTCGCCTTGAACGCCAGCGTGGGATACAGGCTCGCCCCACCCTGCTCGATGAAGGCAAAGTGAAAGCCCGCGGTGTTCGCGATGGCTTGCATGCGGGCCTCTTGCGGGGTCGCAGGCGGAACCGGTTGCGCCTGGTTGGGAGGAGTGTCGTTATCGTTTAAGGGAATGGCCGGTTCGTGCTTGATGCTAAACGGGCCTTTGAAATGTGCGCCTAGATCGGGGTTCTGCCCGCTGCGATAGCGCGTGTACCAGCTAAGGTCAACGTTCAGCTTCATCAGGTTCGTGAGTCGGCCAATGTCCTTGGCGCCCGTTGCCTGACTGCTGGGCAACGTCCGGAAGACGTCGAGATCAACCGGCTCTACGCCCTTGGAGATCAGGTAGGCGTTCAGGAAAGCCGCGTGGCTGATCTCATCGTCGGTGTTATCGGCAATGTATTGAGGCATGTCGCCATCAAGGTTGCTGAGCGCGGCCATGTAGGCGGGGTTGCCTCCCTGGACGCCGCCCAGTTCGTTGTATTGCTGCCACAGATCAGCCTCGATGAGTTCGGCTGCCGCTGCGAACCGGATCAGCGCAGCATCGCCTTTGGAAAGCTTGCCGTTGCTCCGCTTGTCCTGGGCATTGCCCTCAGTAGCCAACAAGGCACCAGCCGACAACGTCGCACTGGCAATCCCCAGGCCCTTGAGAAACGAACGCCGCTTGACCACACCCTGCCAGTGACGCTGAACATCTTGTCCCGTCGAAGAAGGACTTGCTTCAGATGCGTTTGCCTCGGACACCACAGTAGATTGAGAATTCAGTTCTTTCATGCTTTACTCCAATTCCTTTCAGTTATGATTGTGTTCCGGCACTGTGTGAAACTCCGCTAGTCGAGCAATATTCCCCAATTCCAAAATATTTGTCCCGACAAACAATCTTTTGACATTTCCGCTCCGCGCGGTTGAACGTCAAGGATTGACCGCAAGAGCGATTATGCGGATCGTTATGCACAGAACTGATGATTGGATTTCAGCAATCGAATATTAATTGCAGGGAACTTGTCAATTTCTTGTTAGATAATTGTCACGTTATCCGGCAAAGGCGATCACTCGCGTAAGCTAGACGGCATCCGTTCTGCGTTTGCGCGCTGAATTCACCAGCCAGGCCACTCCGATACTGATGGCGTAGAGCGCGAGCATCGGAGCGGCAAAGAGGCACATGTTCAGGATGTCGGTGGTCGGTGTGACCATTGCGGCGACGACAAAAATGGCAAGTATCGAGTACCGCAGATTTCGCCACATCCAACGGGCTGTGATCACCCGCATTAATGCCAGAAAGAACACCAGAATCGGCATCTCGAAAATCAGGCCGAGGCCAACGATAATCGTCAGAAACAGTTTCGTGTATTCTCCAATCGTGATCATCGGCTGGAAGCGTTGGCCGTAACCGATCAGGAAGTCCAGGGACGCCGGGTAGACCATCTTGTAACCAAACAAGCCTCCAGCGATGAACAAGCCAACCGTACTCAGTAAGAATGGCAGAACATAACGCTTCTCTTTGCGATACAGTCCGGGGGCGATGAACAACCACAGTTGATAGAACACGAATGGTGAAGCCGCGAATAGTCCAGCGACAAACCCCACCTCCAAATAGAGGTTGAAGGGCTCAGTCGGGTTTAAGTACACCAACCCGCCGCTGAGTCCGTGACGACGTAGTGCCTGAATAATGGGTTGCTGCATCAAACTGAAAATACGGTCAGCATAGGACCAGCAAGAGAAAAAACCGGCGAGTACTCCGATGACAGAGAACAGGATTCGTTTCCTCAGCTCTTCCAAGTGAGCCACGAGGGGCATGGAGTCGGTGTCTCCTGCCAGTCGCAAAACAGCCGCGTTAGCCATGCGTACCAACCGTCCCCTGGACCCGTGGATTCCCCGTCCCAGTCTCGATCATCCGAGGATCGTTCAAGCGTGCGTCCTTGATTCGATTGAACGAGGATTTCTCTCGGGGCGATGAGAATTCATCGACGTATGCAAACCAACCCGCTATAAACAGCATTGCCGCCAGCCCCATGAGTCCGTAAACAGCTAGTTCAATCATTTCTCACCTTTCCTTTCACCGTCCCGAAACTCTCGTCTTTCAACCCGAACCGACATGTGTCAAAGGGCGCCCGGTGCTACCGGAATGGCCTCACATACCATGCGCAGTACGTTCCCACGCCACTGAGCAGAACAATCGCCCACAGCACCAACGCCGTACGCATCCACCACTTCCAATGTGTGAACCGCAGCCACTGTGGCAGAATGTTAGTGCCAGCCACGAGGGCGATATAGAGTCCCAGAAGCTCAGCCGTTATCCCCAGAACCGCATGTATTGCCGCGGCCTCGTAATACCATTTATGGAAAACCTTGGACAGCGCTGGCTTCACTTGTTGCTGAAACGACGGCCACATCACCAGTCCGATCACAACCAAGTTCAAGAGAAGCACGGTCGTCTGGCATATACCATGAGCCCTGAAACGCTTCCGCCTCGCGAGAATGGCTCCCGAAGCGAGCGTTGCTCCCATGATGATTTGCACGACGAGGTTTAGATCCGCCCCGAAGGTAGCACCGGTACCGAGAAAGCCCTTCATTGAAGAGAAAGACAACACTCCAATCATTCGCTCCACCGACAGATTGCCGATTCCTAATAGCCGGCAAACTCTTCCGTCCGAACATCGTCTTCATCTACGCCTGCCTCACCAAGCGTTCGGCGTGTTGCAGCGACCATCGTTGGCGGCCCAGCAATGTAATAGATCGGACCTCGCACAATTCCTACTTGCGTGACCAGCATTTCCGCGCTTATGTGTCCGGTCTCCCCTTTCCAGCCTCGATAATTCTTATCCCAGCGCGTGAGGGTCGGAACAAAGCGGAACCTTGGATTTGCACGCTCCAATTGCCAGAGGGGACTCATAAACGCGGCATCCTCCAGGTAGCGGTTCGCATAGAACAGAACAATAGGATGGCGAAGCTTCTCTCCTGCTGCGTAAGAGAGCATGCTGAGGAATGGCGCGACGCCGATTCCGCCAGCGAGGAAGACAGCTGGCCTGGCTGTGTTGTTGTGGAGGCTGAAAGAGCCCATTGGCCCTTCAATTTTTACAGCGCTACCGATTGGCAGGATGGACAAGGCCTGCTTGAAAACTGTATTTCGCATGCGAGTCGTGACCAGAAGCTCTTTGTCGAACGGGGAGCTTGCGATGGAGAAGGTATGAGTTAGTCCGTTTGACGACCCATGCTGCGACCCCGATATCGTCAGGTCGATGTACTGCCCGGCCTTGAACACGAAGTCGGATGGCTTTTCAAACTGAAATGCCATTGTGCCTTCGGCAACGTCCGTGCGACCTAGTAGCGTGCTTTGATAAGTCCTCATTATCTGTCCTTGTAGTGCTTTTTGTTTTATTGGCCCAGAGTCTCTATTGGTTTCGATTGGCACAGTAGGAATCAGCCTCGTCTTCTATAACCGAGGCGGTCGGGGTTTATTCCGCAGTCACGATCAAACGCGTGGAATTAACTGAAGGTCGCTACGCCGGACTCAAACAATAATGGTCGGCGATGCGGATCATTGGTGCATGCACGTGGATTTACGAGGGGAACGCGGCGAGAGTTTAGGCCTTCGGGCAAAGGGCGCACCGAAGTGCGCCCTTGCCGGAGTTGTTTTTAGTTGATGGTGACGGTTAAAGGCGTGGTATGGCTTAGCGCGCCGGATGTGCCCGTGACCATTAATGTAGTTTGAGACGCGGGCGTTTGAGCTTTTGAACTGCTTGAACTACCGCCGCATCCGAGGGCAAACATTGAAACGACAAGCAACAAGCCCAGTACGCTCGTCCACAGAATGCTCTTGCGTGCGAGCGGTTTCCGTTTGCCCGTCGCCAGAACAGTACCGAACAGCCCCAGACCGGGTAGCAGGGCCATCATGGCGTATGGATAGCCGCCAGTTGGCGGGGTCGAGGCGGCAGTGATGGTTAAGGTGGAGGATGACGCGCTCGAACCGGGAGAGATCGTCGCAGGACTGAAAGCACAACTCAGACCAGCGGGCGCGGAGCAGGAAAGCGAGATCGGACCGTTGAATCCTCCAACCGCGCTGGCGCTGATCATGAGGTTAGTCGAACCACCCTGCGCGACGGTTGCAGTTTTCGCCGAGAGATTCAGCGAGAAATTTGGACTGCCGACGGCGGCAGCCGGGACAAGGCTCGCGAAGATTCCAGTTGTGTTGCCTCCAGCTGGGAAATTAGGTTGGTTGGTCCCTCCGGCTGTGAGATAAAGCGTACCCGGATCACCAGAGGGTCCGCCGCCGCCAAACGTCATATCCCACAGGCCGGGATTCACCAACACCTTGTTGGAAGGATCGGTGAGCTGGCCCAAAAACTTTCCTTTTGTATCGAACGCGTTGATGGTGCCATCGCCGAAATTTCCCACCAAGATCGCGTTCGGAAATGTCCCGAAAGTAGCAGGAGTTGCCACCACCCCCCAGGGCGCGTTGAGGTGTCCGCCGGCAGCGATGAAAGTGCTCACGAAATTGCCGTTCGAGTCGAAGACATCCACCTGCCCCAGGCCGGCGCCCGGCTGGGCATCGTGCTTAGCGGCATCCTGCATGGCATAGGCGACGTAGATCTGGTTCCCGATGACGTGAATGCCATGCGGAGCAAGCCCCGTCGGAAGTTTTGGATCGGTGAACGAACCGCTCAACGAAGCGGGATTAAAGTTGCGATCGTAGACATCGACTTTGCCGCTATTGAAGTTCGCCGCCAAAAGAAACGTGCCGTCTAGTAAAGCAAGGCCCTTGTAGACCGCGCCGCTGGCGGAGTTATCGAAGGCCACGACCGCGCTGTTGCCTCCCGTCCAGTTCGCAATGATGCCATCTTCGGTGTCAAAAATGAACGATCCTCCGCCGAAGTAGCTGCCGTTGGTGTTTGCCACGTTTCCCGTAGGGCAGCCAGGGCTGCAATTACCGTTTGGATTTTTGGCTGCCTCCGGTATGGTTACGACCAACGCGTTTTTGTTGCCCTGCGCGTCATAGAGCGTGGAGGTACCGCCGTTATTGTTGGCGATCCAGAAATCTTGTCCGGGGAAGACAGAGATTCCCCAGGGGTTGGAAAGGTGAGTGTCTGTGGCATTGGCTACGCCGGCAGTATTGGAGACCAGGTTGGTCTGGGAATAGCCGGTCTGCTGGGCTCGAAGTCCCGAAGGAATTGCTAACGCCAGGAATAGTCCGAATAAAAAAATGGTTCGTTTCAAGTTGTCCTCCATAACCTTCATTTCATGATTTGTACGACGCTTAATCCGGCTGGCTGATTCAGTTGCTTCCAGAGGGAGACGCGCTGTGCTGTTCCATCTGGGCAAGTTTGAGAGCCGAGGGGGATATAGTTACGGTGTATGTCCCGGCCGGTGTCTCAATGGCGCTGAGAAAGTAGCTATCTGCGAAATGCTCGAAGTTAAGCCGAGCATTCCTGGATTGAACGTCATTGAAGACCGTCGGGAGTAGGAACACGCCTGCACCCGTCTCGTAGCTACTGAGCTGCAGCATGCGCGATCTGGTGGTGGTACCTACACGACTCACCGTATACGTGCCTGCAGGAAGAACCTTGCCTCCGGCTATGAAGTCGAACGGCACCTTTGTAACAACCGTGTCTTTCTCCTGAGCATGAGCACCCAAACCCAACCCGAGTACGCCGATAAGAGTGAATACAACTGTTAGATATTTCTTTTTCATGATTTCTCCTTGCTGAATCGTTTTGAATTTCATTATTGATAACTGTGCTCGTGAGGCCTTATTCCACAAGTGTCTCCCGAGCCTTGGTTGTGATTTCTGCAACGTATGCGAGTTAGACGCTGGGTGCAAATGACGAGATGTAGGAGGGATGTCATTTGATTGTCAGTTCTTTGTAGAGATTCGTCAACACGCCGTAGCAACGCCATGCGATGTATTGAACGGAAAGCAGCGCGTCGTGCACTTCATGCGCCAGTCTCAATCGTGCCTGGTTGAATCCATATTCCATATGGTTCGTGGCCGCTGTTCTCGAGGATGCACGCGGTGAGTTGGCAAAGGAAATCAAGCTGAGAAATTGAATGAACTAGGCACTCACTGACGGACGAGAATTGTGAGGAGAGACGGACAGGCCGTCAGCAGGTTCGATTTCCATCCGGAATCGTTGCCTTTGCTGACGCCCTGTCCGTGCTGGGGGAGAGACCTGAAAACTTATATTCGCGAAAACTGGTGTCCGCACATCTTAGAAATACGCGGAGGCTCGATCGAAACGAGACTCCGCGCTACTTCCAACCGCCACGCACCGCTTCGGCTTACGGTTTCAGCTTGAATACAACGCCACATCCGCCGGGGACGTCGCCGGGACAACCGGCGTTGAAGTCGCCGCCTGACCCTGCCGAGCCAAAGACGTCGCCATTGGCGTCGAGGGCAAGCCTATCGTCCCCAGGAATGGCTCCGTCAGCGCCACCGAGGAAGGCATACAGAATCGTCTCCGTCCAGGTTCCGTCGGAATCGGGCGTCAGCTTATAGACAATGCCGCAACCCCCACCCGAGTTTTCCCTGCACTTGAAGGCCGTGCCGCCACCGACCAAGGTCACGCCGTAGAGATTCCCCGCGGCATCCGGGGTCAGGCCAGTTTGGGGAAAAGCTCCATCCGCTTCGCCGGCGAATTCGTGGATGAGGCTCTCCTCGACCTTCCCTTTGCCTTTGGGGGTGATCTTGAACACCGTGCCCTGCAAGGAGCTTCCCCCATTCTCTGTCGTTCCGATCAAGTCTCCTGCCTTGTCAAGGATCACGCCGGAAAAAGAATTCCAGCCAGTGCTGGCATCCACGAAGCTATACAACGTGCTCTCCGTCCAGGTTCCGTTCGCGTGGGGCGTCAGTTCGAACACCGTGCCGCACATCCCCACGCCGCCGTTTGGGTCGCCGCAGGTCGACGAGTTGCCCGCGCCGCCAATGAACGTTGTCCCCCAAAGGTTACCGGCCTTGTCGAACGCCAGCCCGCCCGTAGGACTCTGGCCGTCTGTACCGCTCCCGGTGAAGCGATGGAGAACGGTCTCCGTCCACTTTCCGTTCGCCAGGTGCAATTTGTACGTCGTGCCGCAACCGTTGTTGCAGAAAAGGTTGGTCAACCCGCCACCACCGTTGAAGGTGCCGCCGAAGAGATCTCCGGCTTGGTCAAAGATTAAACGGCCACTGGGATTGCATCCATCCTTCCCACTGCGGTCGAACTTGTGCAGGATGGTCTCTTTCCACGTTCCACTCTTGGTGGGCGACAGTTCATAAACGATGCCGCAGCCGTTACCGCCGTTCGAGGTGACCCCATAAAGGTTGCCATTCGCGTCGAGGATAAAGGCGGGACCCGGGCTGGCGCCGTCGCCCGTCGCCGCCGAAAACTGGTGGATCGTGTGGAAGGTGAAGCCCCCACTCGCTTTCGGCGTCAATTCAAAAGCAGTGCCGTCAGCGAATTCTCCGGTACCGCCAACGCTGGTTGTGCCAAAAAGATTTCCTTTTGTGTCGAAGGTCAGGCCGCCACCAGGAGAGTTACCGTCGGCTTGGTTGACGAAGGTATGTAATACCGTCTCTTGACCTGCGCACAAGGAACTGGCCGCAAGCCCCATGGTTATTACCGCTACCGCCAAGCTCTTGCTCATGGCGGTTAAACACTTTCCGTAGTTCATTTCGTTATTTCTCCGTTAAGATTAAAATCTTTGATGACTGCGCTCGTGACGCTCACAGCATGCGCAAGCCCTCAATTGTTGAGGGCTTCACCATGCATGCAAGTTAGACTGCCGCGACCAACGATGAGATGCGGGTGGCATGTCACTTAATTGTCAATTCGTTGTGGAGTTGTTTCGCACAGCGCGGGAGCAACATCGCAGTGGGCTTATTCGAGCACGGTTCTCCGTTGAATCAGATAGCGTTTGGTTGATCTGCAACCAAACGATGAGAATGTGCTGCTGCTTGGACCAGGCGCTTATAAAAGGTTGGCTCTACTTGGGCAGATTCCGCCGACTTGCCGAAGTATTTGTTCAGCCGCTCGCGAAGTTGTAACCGAGCGCGCCAGAGCCGCGACTTCACCGCAGACTGACTCAGGTTTAAAACTTCTGCCGTCTGAACCGTTGAAAGGCCTTCGAGATCTTGCATCACGAAGACCGCTCGCAGAATCGGCCGCAGCTCTTCTATGGTTTTGATTAGGATGTTTCGTAGTTCCGACACGCTGTAAAGTTGTTCGGGATTAGGCGCCCAGTCGATGACCTCCCGTGGAAGCACGTTTTCATCGGTCCCAAAGTCCTCATCCAGTGCCACCTCTCTTGTTCTGCGTAGCTTTCGCAGCTTCATGAGCGACTGGTTCAGAGTGATGCGAATCAGCCAGGTCGAGAATTGGGAATCCCCTCGGAAGTCGCCCAAGTGTTGATACGCTTTCAAAAAAGCTTCCTGAACCGCGTCTTGGGAATCTTCCCGGTTATGCGTGACGCTTTGAGCAACTCGGAAAAGCCTGCGATCGTATCGCTTTAGCAGTTGCTCAAAAGCGGCAACATCCCCGTTTTTGCTAGCCTGAACAAGTTCTAAGTCATCATTTGTCTCTGCTCGCTCTCCGAATTGTGCCGGCTCTGAAGTCATAATCGCTCAACGTGCTTTGGAGAACAGCGGCTCTGTGGAAGCAATTAATGCTTCTGGAGATGTGAAGCCGTTCCCGTGCCATCTGCGAGTCCGTGTTTCACTGCACTACGACCTTGCCGGTCATTTTTGGGTGAATCGTGCAGTAGTAGGGATATGTCCCCGCCTTGGTGAAGGTGTAGGAGAATTTTTCATCGGTATCCAGCACCTTGGACTTGAACACACCGTCGGTACTAACCGACGTATGGGGAATGTCATCGCTGTTTGTCCAGGTAACCGTCGTTCCAACGGGTACCGTGAGCGTCTGCGGCCCAAAAACGAAATTATCGATTTTGACCGTCGCAGCCGCGGAGGGCTTGTCAGTGGCCGTGACGCTCGATGATCCTGCTAGCAGGATCATCGCGATCATCACGGGCGCGATCGAACCTGCAACCCACACATTGTTCCTTTTCATTGTCCTATTCCTTTTCTAGATTTGATGTTCTTGGTTTCGACCGAGCGCTGGCCCTCGGAATTCAGCAAGGGCTGAGTCAACTACCTTAATGCGCCGCCTCCATTTCCTGAGGCCGAAGAGTCCTAACCTCCGAGTGGCGAATCGAGAATCGCGAGGCTGCTGCCGCTGACCACGTAGTTCACATCCGTGATGCCTAACACTTGCTGCAACTGCTCGGCTGGCACCTTCATCGGTCCGGCCGACGGAGCTTTTCCCGGCGCAGGTTGTGGGAAGGCAGTCGACATCGCGGTGTGGAACGAGACCTTGCCTTCGACTTTCTGCATGATCTGGTGGATATGGCCGTTCAATACGGTCACGGAACCGAACCGCTTTACGTAAGACAAAGCTTGCTCACTGTCGTCGGTTCCCCAGCCCCAGTCGGGATAAATGGTCCACAGTGGAATGTGCGCGTAGAGCACAATCGGAGTGCTGGCGGAGCGGCCCTTGAGATCGTCTTCGAGCCATTCCAGTTGTTCGTGTCCGAGCGAGCCCATGCCTCCAGCTTTTAAATTGGCGACATTCACCAGGCCGACGAAATGCACACCCTTGTGATCGAAGCTGGACCAGCCCGCACCCTTTGTTCCTTTTCCGTAGCGCTGGAGGAATTGCTCGCCGTTGTCGCTGAGCATGTCGTGCTCACCCGGCACAAAGTAGATCTGTTTCGCGGACGCTCCTTTCAGTACCTGGTCCAGTGTGTCGAACTCGCTCGGCTTCGAAAGCTGGCTCAGATCACCGGTGTGAATGATGAAATCCGGCGTGTGGGGCATGGCATTAATTTTGTTGATCGCCGTCTGCAGCGTAGCGGTGACGTCCGGATTGGCCGGCTTGTTAAAACCGATGTGACTGTCGCTGATCTGGACAAAACTGAAGTCCGCGCCTTTGTCGGCTTTTTTGCCGTAGCCTTTGGCGAAGGCCCGAGATACCGGGATACCGCCGCTCATGGTCCAGACCAGCCCGGTGCCCGCCCATGCCATGCACTTTAAGAACCCGCGCCGATCGACGCCATCGTTGTTGAGATCTTGTAAATTCTGATCGATAAAATCTTGCTTCTTGTCCGGCATTTCTCCTCCGTGGTTTGTAGCCTTCTGAGGTAATAACTGAGGCAGGTGGTTTTTATTCCGTCCAAATTTGAAGACTGCGAAAGAAACCATCTGCGCCGGACGCACGCCGAGTATTTCGAGTTCGCAAGCTGTGCCGGGGATTGCACGAGCGGGAACGCTCGCGTCCACATTAAAGTGGGTTTGTCAGGCTCATGATGATCCGGCGGGAACCCTGCGATTCCCGCCAGATTTCTTCACGTTTCAACTATGGGATAACCTCGAACACGACGCCACAACCGCCGGGATCAAACTCACCATTGGAATGGCATGCGACTGAGTTGCCGCCTTCGGTTGCAGTGCCGAAGATGTTCCCGCTAGCATCAACGACCAAGCGGTCATCCTCGGGCTTTGCTCCGTCGGCAAATCCCTGGAAGCGATATAGGATCGTTTCCGTGAACTTGCCTTTCGCGTTGGGTGTCAGCTTATAGACGATGCCACAACCGAAAGCGGGTGGGGCTCCACACTGATCGCTGGCGCCGCCGCCGAGGTCAACGGTACCGTAGAGCGTCCCGTTGGCATCAATCGTGAGCCCGTTGAAAGGAGACACGCCGTCGGGGCAGACCGTGGCGTTGCAGCGGGGAAACGTGTGGATGACACTCTCCTTGACGCCGCCGCCCGGTTGGGGCGTTACTTTGAAGACCACCCCGTTACCATTATTCAGGCCTCCATTCGTGGCTGTGCCATAGAGGTTGTCCGCCTTATCGATTACCAGGTCGGTATTGGGTTCGAAACCCGTGCTCGCTCCGGTGAAGCTATAGAGCGTGCTCTCGGTATATGTTCCATCCGAGTTGGGAGTCAGTTCGAAGACGGTGCCGTCGCCGACGCTACCGCCTGCCTGCGTGGATCCCCAGAGATTGCCCGCGCTGTCAAAAACCAGTCCTCCGACCGGATTTTGGCCATCCTTATTGCCTTTCGTTCCGGGGAAACTGTGAATCACGCTCTCGGTGTACGTTCCATCTCCGTTCGGCGCCAGCTTGAACACACTGCCGCAACCGTTATCGCAGAAGGTATTGCTCACGCCGCCGCCACCCGTGTTTGTTGTGCCGTACAGATTTCCGGCTGCATCGGGAACCAGGTAGGACTCGGGACCGCATCCATCGTCGTTCCGTTTAGCAAATTTGTTGAAGCTGTGGAGAATGGTTTCCTTGTACCCTCCGCCGGCGGTTGGGGAAAGCCGGTAAACAACACCACAATCTGCTTTGCCGCCGATCGTCGTGGTCCCATAAACATTGCCGGCGCCGTCCACGATCGGAGCGCCGCCGGGAGCGCCGCCGTCGGAGGCGAACCCCACGAAGGAGTGGAGGATGCTATAGGCGACTCCGCCTTTGCTGTTCTTGGTTAATTTGAAGACGACCCCGCATCCTTCGGGGCAGGTTCCCAGACCGCCGCGGAGAGTGGTGCCATACAGGTTTCCGTTCGCGTCCATAGCCAGGCCAGAAACCGGGAAACCCGCGGTTGCAATGTCAAAAGTATGCAACACCTTTTCGCTACTGGCTGCCCAGGAATCGGGCATCAGAATCAGAGTTACCGCCAGAGCCGCCACCGTCCCGCGTAGTGCCCACGATAATGCCGATGTAAGGCTGCGACGTTTCTTTAAGACAGAGTTCATAAAGCTCATTCCATTCTCCTTGTTTTATTTATTTGCGGACTTTATTAAGTGGTAAGACTGGCGGGCTCATGCCCGCCGCGTCTCGTTAGCCAAGAACTACAAAACCGAAATCAATTCCCGGTCGTGGTATGAAGCGCCAGCGTATCGATACCAGGATTGTTCTGAACAATTTCATCCTCGGCTCCGAAGATCCAGACATTGCCTGGCGACGGGACAACTCCGGAATGCAGAACGTCACCCACGAAAACGCCCTTGGTGGGATTGGGACTGGGCGCAATTTTCCAACTGGTCCCGTCCCAGTGCAAGAGCAGGGTCCTGAATTGTCCGGATCCGTCGGCCGTGAAGTAGTCACCAAATGCCCAGATATCGTTGGCTGAGTTGGCCGTCAATCCCAACAAACTGTTCGACTGAAATTGGCTCTTCGGTCCAACGTTCGGGCTCGGGACCACCTTCCAACTGTTGCCGTCCCAGTGCAGGATCAAGGTCAGGGTGGCAGCGTTTTGTGGCTTCTGCGGCGTGGAGAAGCCCACCGCCCACGCATCGTTCGGCGTCAGCGCCAGCACGGCGTTCAACCTACTGTTGTTTCCGGCTACGTGGGGAGTTGTTGCAGTCGTCCAGTTGGTGCCATCCCAGTGCTTCGCTAGAATTTCGGGGGCTAATCCCTGGAATCCCACCGCCCAGACATCATTGGTAGCGTCGGCGGACGCCCCAGACAGAGACTCAAATTTGCCCCCGTTTACTTGTACAGTTGTCGCCGTCCAAGTGGTGCCGTCCCAGTGCTCGAAAAGGTTGAAGTCAAGGTTTTTGTCAATTTGTAAGAAATTGCCGACCGCCCAAATATCATTCGCTGAGGTTGAGGCCATGGCGAAGAGAATCGCCTCAGAGTTCGGCGGAAACTTAGGGTTCGAAAACGGGCGCCACTCTTTTCCGTCCCATTGTTCGATGACCTGCTGAAACAGACTCTGTCCGTTGTTGTTCTGGTTTCCCACTGCCCAAGCGAGAGTCGGAGAAATGTCGACCACACCCTGCAGGGAAGCAGTGTTTTCGCCGTTGATGAAGGGAGCCGGAAAGGCCGTCCACTTGCTGCCATCGAAGTGGATGGTCGACTGGCCGACCGCCCAAATATCGTTCGGCGAAGAGGCCGACGCCGCAAGAAGATTGTTGTTGGTGTTCTCATTCGGGGTTGGGACGACCTTGAAGATTGACCCTGGTTTGGTTTGTGACATAACTGGCGTGGCCTGAAACATGGCCGCTGCCAATCCGAAAAGTATCGCCGTGCTAAATGTGAGTTTCACAATTTCTCCTCGAAATAATTGCTTGAAATTTGCAGCTTCCATTAGTTTTTCCCTTTTGATTTTTATTTTGATTGCTTCACAGATAAGCGTTAGACTCGGCGAACCGCGGCCAGATGCGCGCGGGATGTCATATGATTGTCAAGTCTTTGTCGAGTCTCGCAGACTCACGGCAGCGATGTGCATCGCATCGTGTGCGCGGACCGGTTCCGCGGTGCGCCAAGGAATTGCTCGTGGAGTGACTTATCGCGGTTGCGTGTTTGCTCCCGCCTGCTTAGCCCCAAGGGCGGAACTTATCGCAGCATGTCTAGCCAGGCCCGTTGACGCCGCTTAGAAAGCCGCCCAGGTGCGCGGTCAGCGCGACAAGGCCGACGCCCAGAAATTCAAACGCGAGGCGGTAGCTTGGCAAGACTCCTGCCCGCCGTCGCTCGCGGAAATGTAACCACCACACCAGCCAAATCACCCCACTCGATGCGCAGGCAAGCACCAGGTGCAGCAATAGCATGCCCTTCAATTTCTGGCCTTCGAGTTGGAGCTGCCAAGCAAGTATTCCAGTTGCGAGAACCGGCAGAGTTGAAATCGCTGCCACCAGCAAGTTGTAGTAGGCGCCGTCCGCCAGGCTGGGTCGCTTCGTCCATTGTGCGACGAGGTCGAACGCCACTGCCGTGAGGAACAGCGCGATTGGAAAATGAATAAGCACCACATGCTGTGCGTGTTTCGCCAAGAGCACGGTCTTGAGATCGAAAGGATTTATCATCGCTTACTCCTTCTAAGATTTACGCCAATGTTGCCGCGGGAACCCGTGCTGCCTTTGCCCCGCTATTCCTCACCCTCCATAGTTGCTCGATGGCTCATTTTGCTCCGGCTGGCGGTCTGCTGGCTTTGAAACCACCCACAATCCTTCGCCATTCAACACATAGATAAAATTCCTCTCATCCTGAAGCCACTTCACCACACCGGAGAACTTTTGCACTACTTGAGGGGCGGCCGGATTCGACAAATCCCAAAGCACCAGATCATCATCGGACGTGCCGCTGCGCATCGGCAGAACCGCAGTTTCGGTAATAATGGCTAAATCACCGGTCAGGCTCATCCTGCCCGGAGCAGCTGGATCGGGCCATGGGATTACCCCTACCGCTTTCGGTTGAGTGGGATTGCTGACATCGACAATCGAGATGCCCTGGTCTTTTGAGTGCTGCACATAAATGTAGTATTTGTCGTTCATCTTTTTCTGCATTGCCATGTCAACATCCGATAGTCCGCTAAATGAGATGTGAGCGACCACTTGGCTGCCAGGTCCAGCTCCCTTGACCTTGTGCTCCTTCGCCGATGCACCGCCAACCGTTACAACCAACACAATGGCAATAAGCACCACTGTGCTCGCACTGAGTCCAACAAACTTGCTGCTTCTGATTTTGTTCATCATCCGTCTCCTTCAAAACGAGTCTCAGGGAGATAACGGATTTGTGGATCTTTTATTCCTTTCGACAAGGATTGGGTGGCACGAGAATTGATTCCCTCCAATGGACTATTGCCTCGCAAAAATGCGAAATCCCATACGAGGTTTTGTAATCGATGACGAGTTGGTCGTAAATATTGCTCGAAAAGGCTGCCCAAGGTCCTCCGAGCCACCATTCCGTAGAAACATTTTTTTTGTAAGGGAATAAAGCGCTCCCCCGGCAGTTATCTCAATTGGACGTGTCAACCGCGAACCTTCAACTCGATTCGTTCGAGGAATTGGCCATGCCGCTCTTCGACCAGTTGTACAACTTCGCGCACTGGCTCACACGCAATCGTGAAGAGGCCGAAGACCTGGTCCAGGAAACTTACGCCAAGGCCTTGAAAGGGTTCGGGTCTTTCCAGCTGGGAACTAACTTTCGGGCTTGGATGTATCGCATTTTGCGCAACACGTTCCTGACCTCTCGCACCGGGCTGAAAGTCGCGATGACCGTGCCTATCGATCCCGAGGAGGACGGGGCTGACCTGGCGGTTGAGCGCGACACGCCGGAGACGTACCTATTTGAGCAGTTGAACCGTGAGCTGCTGCAGAGCGCGATGGATGAGCTCCCCGTGCATTTTCGGGAGATTCTTCTTTTATGTGAGGTAGAGGAGATGTCGTATCAGGAGATTGCGGAAACGCTGTCGGTTCCTATAGGAACAGTGATGTCACGTTTGTCGCGTGCACGGAAAACATTATCCGAGCAGCTGCGCCCGCAGATGCAACGCGGAGCTGTGACCTCGATTACAAAGGGGACGAATTATGGTTTGTGAGTCTTGGAAGGCAAAGCTCGATACCTATATTGACAACGAGCTTCCGCAGGCGGAGATGCACATGGTCGATCGCCATGTCCGCAGCTGCCATTCTTGCTCGGCGGATACGGTCGCGCGCGTACAGATGAAGCGCACCGTTCACCTTGCTGGAAGACGTTTCACTCCGAGCACTCAGTTCCGCAAGCGTGTGCAACTGTCCATCGCACCCAAACCGCAACGAAATCTGGGCCGAGTATGGATGTTCGCTGCGGCCGCCGCGTTCATTCTTGTGATCGCCGCCTTGACTTCGACTTATATGGGAACTCGGAAAGACGGGGGGCAGGTTTTCAGTGAGATTGCAGACTTGCACGTGGCGACACTGGCCAGTTCATCGCCGGTGGATGTGATCTCCACCGATAGGCATACGGTGAAACCATGGTTCCAGGGAAAAATCCCCTTCGCGTTCAATTTGCCGGAACTGCAGAACTCCGACTTCTCTCTGCTCGGCGGCCGGATGACGTATCTGGAACAAACCCCGGGCGCGCATCTGATCTACGATGTGCGCAAGCACCACATTTCCGTGTTCATATTCCAGGAACGTTTATTGCCAGCAAAGTTGGACGACAATTTTATTTCGCAGAAGAAACTGCCATTCAACATGGAGACATGGAGTCAAGGCGGCCTTCGCTATTTCGTGATCGGCGACGCGAGCGACGTGGACATCGATGGTCTCGCGAAATTGTTCAAAGCCACCAGGTCGTAGATTCAACAGGGTCGATGCACGAACGTTGAGTTTTTCGTGAGCTTTCGTCGCCGTGCCCCAGTGTTTTCCGGTCCCGCTGTGAGCCTTCTCGAGAGACAACCTCTAGAATGTCGCTAAGACACAACTACTAAAGATATTTTTCCACAGAATATTTCCTGCGTTACCCGGTTGAAGGGTTAGAAGCGAAATTTCGGCAATGCTGTGGCGGTGGCCGCGGCCTTACCGAGCCCCTTCACCACACCCTGATGGGTGTCACAACGAATACCATTGGAGGAAATCCATTCCATGATCAGGAAGAACGTTCTTCTTGTCGTATGTTGTTCCGGCCTGATTGGTCTTGGCCTTGTTGGTCTGGCGCAACAGTCAGCACAGAAGCCCGCACCGCCCACCGCGACCGAGGCGCCTGCTGGTTTCAAAACACCCACGCTATCCAAGCATCCCGGCTCAAAGAGTGTCAGCAACGGCATTCCCGAGCCGCCCAATGATACTTTCGCTCTGGACCAGGCAAATTTCGAATCCCGGGAAGGCAACGACACTGGGCTCGGCCCACTACACAATGCAACGATTTGTGCCGATTGCCATCAGGGTACCGGCACCGGTGGACCCAGCCAGGTCACCGAAGTGCGGGCAGGACACCTCGATGCCAATGGCAATTTCGTAAACCCGACGATCCTTATTAATCACGGCAAGGATATGATCACGGGCCGTTCGCTCATTAACGATCGTGCGATCTGCCCTCAGGCGGAGGAGCATCTACCGGCGACCGAAAACATCCGTACCCTGCGAGCCGCGCTTAATACGCTGGGAGACGGCTTTGTCGAGGCCGTTGACGACCAGACGTTAATCGACATTGCCGCCGAACAACCGAAAAAGACTAATGGGAAGATTGCCGGAGAGACCGTCGAAGTGGCCATCTTGGAAGCACCTGGACAAACCCGGATTGGCCGCTTCGGTTGGAAGGATCAGCACGGCAGCATCCTTTCCTTCTCCGGCGACGCCTATCTGAACGAGGTCGGCATCTCCAACCGCCTGAGGCCGCTGGATGTCACTACGGTCTGTAAGACCACTGCCGATCCCGAGGATAAGGCGGATAAAACCGGTCTGTTTGGGATTGACCACTTTGCTCAGTTCATCCGCGGCACATTGGTTCCACCGCGCGATCCGCAACTGGTCGGCAAGCCCGAAGTGAAAGCCGGTGAAAAGCTGTTTGCCCAGGTTCAGTGCAGCATTTGCCACGTGGGCACAATCGTCACTGCGCCTCCTGGAACCGTAATCAATGGCGGAACGTTTACCATTCCCGACGCTCTAGGGAGCAAGATTATTCATCCGTTTAGCGACTTTCTGCTCCATGACATTGGCACCGGTGACGGCATTGTCCAGGGAGGACCACAGGACACGCAACACAAATTGCGTACCGCCCCGCTGTGGGGTGTGCGCACTAAATCCCGCCTCATGCACGACTTGAAGTCAGAATCCTTCGAGCAGGCGATTCTTCGACATCAGGGTGAAGCTTCTGACTCGACGAATCTGTTCCAACAGTTGACTTCGCAGGAGCGGGGCGAGCTGTTTAAGTTCCTCAGCTCTCTCTAAACTTGAGTCTTTGTCGGGCAGGCACTACGAAATGGTGCTTGCCCATTTTTCTGCTTGCCGTGATTGAGATGCTCCAGTTTCGCAATTCTGGAAAAGCGGTGGCCTGCACAGTTTTGTAAACTGTCGCATGGCCAAAAAGGCACATCAGAGCCAGTTTCATCGCTCGCAAATCGGCCGCGCCCAGAGATATTTCCGCCTCCACCTCGCGGAAGGCGTGAGTTTGTCCCGGATCGCCCGCGAGGCGGGGTCGTCGTCCTATCACTTTGCTCGGTTGTTCCAAGCGTATGTCGGAGAGACACCATTCGAATTCCTTCGGCGCATACGCCTGGTGACGGCACTTCGCATGCTCCAGAAGGATGCCGACGCGAGTGTCACGGAAATCGCGCTGAGCGTCGGTTATGAGACCTCGGCGGCATTCAACAAATCCTTTCGCAAGACTCTGGAAATGACCCCCAGCGATTTTCGCAATCTGGGAAAAGAACGGCAGGACGAGGTGATCTACGATCTCAGCCGTCCGAGATTACTAAAGGAGGTCACTATGAATTTGTCAGCTAAATTCGAGCCGGTCAGTCGTCCGTTAACCCACTACGTCTTCCTTGAGAAGCACGGGCCTTTCGCTGAAGTTGCGCCACCCCTCTGGAACGACCTGATGCCGCTGCTCGGGAAGCTTGATCAGCAGCAGGTACGAGAGTATCTGGGCTTGAGCGGAATTGATAAGAGCAGGGCTGGCGAAGACACAATGATTTACCAAGCGGGAGTTGCCCTCGCCCAAGTGCCGAACAAGCTCCCCGACGGGCTCGACCACAGGGCCATCAAACCCGGCAAATATGCTCGCTTCCTGTTGACCGGGCCTTACTCGCACATCTGGATGGCATTCGATCGTATCTTCAAGACGTTATCAGAGGAGCGCGTGACTCTGCGTCCCGAGTTCTGCATTGAGAATTATGTGAATGATCCGCGAGTGACTCCCGAAGACCAACTGCAAACTCAGTTGCTGGTTCCAATTGCCTAAGCGGCTGATGGGTTGATCGGGCAGGGGCTGGCTGCCGGTGCTCGATCTAGGGTTTGGCGGATTTCATTTCTGTTCCATTGAACAGGTCTTCGTCCATATTGACTGGACGACAGCTTGTATCTCCGCGTGGCGCGGGGCTTGGGAGGGGCGTTTCCACATAGGTCGTATCTTTCAACAGGCAACCTGACACAATTAGCTTAAGGCACGAACTTATATCCCAGACGGTGTACCGTGAGAAAGTGTGAGGGGTGCGAAGGATCGCTTTCCAGTTTCTGGCGTAGCCTGAGCATGTGGTTGTCCACGGTGCGCGTGCAGGGGTAGTCCTGGTACCCCCAAACCTTGTCGAGAAGCTCATCGCGCGAGATCACGCGTTTGGCGTTCTTGGTCAAGAACTCCAGAGTCTTGAATTCCTTTGCGGTGACCGTGACCTTCTCCCCGCCACGAGTGATCTCGGTCTTGGAAAAATCCACCATCACATCGTCAAAGGCATACACATCTTCCGGACTGAAGCGTGACGCGCGCCTGATGAGTGCACGCAGACGCGCGATCAGTTCCCTCGGGCTGAACGGTATGGTCACGTAGTCGTCGGCACCCATTTCCAGCAGAAGGACCTTGTCCGCAACATCGGAGCTCGCGCTGAGAATCACAAGGGGCAGACTAGGGATCAAACTCGCAATCTTCTTGCAAAGGTCACAGCCCGAAGACCCCGGGGGCAGTAGGTCGAGGATCACCGCGTCTGGTGCTCTTTGGCGAAGCATCTCCAGACCGGCGTGGGAATCCGGGACGATATCGACCTCATATCCTTCCGAAGAGAAAAGCCGCTGCAGAATCTTCCGCAGAGCAGGATCGTCCTCAATGACGAGAATCCGTTCCATTGGAGCCGGCCGCAGTTCGGACATTGGAGTGTTCAAGGTTGCTGCCAAGGTGGTGGTTGCCATAACCTTCTCCTCTTTCTGTTAGATCGCCGCTTGATTTACACCTCGAGTATCACAGCGTTGCTGCATCGAAGATTTCTTCCCTCTGGTGAGCCCATCCAACTGGAGACGTAGTTTTTGGGTCGCGCGGAACAAACTGGTTTTGACCGACGCTTCCGAAGTATTGAGGATTTGGCCTACGGTTCGCAGCCTCAGCCCCTGGAAATGCTTCAATTCAAACACCATGCGCTCGCGCGGCGTCAGTCTTCCCAGGGCCCATAGAATGTGTGCGCTCAGTTCTCGGCTCAACAGCTGTCGCTCGGGGTTGTTGGTTGGCCTGTCGTCCGCAAGCTGGTTCAGCCGGTCGCGTTCCTCGCCATCGGCGTTCACCTCTATCGTGCTATTCGGTCTACGGTTTCGATTCTTCCGAAGGTGATCCAAGCAGAGGTTGGTGACAATGCGGTAGATCCACGTAGAGAAGGAGCACTCGAACCGGAAGCCGCCTAACTTCCTGTAAACCTTCAGAAGTGTTTCTTGATAGATGTCTTGGGCGTCGCTCTGCGACCCAGTGATCCGGAGCGCGACTCTCAGAACGGCCTGATCGTGAGCGTGTACCAACTGCTCGAACGCGGCTTGGTTGCCGCTTTGCACCTCCCGAACCAGGAAACAATCCCGGTTACAGCCTGTGCTCTCCATATATGTTTCTCCTGCCCCCCTCATGCGGTCCGACGCAATGAGGCAAGTCTCTCGAGAATGATGCACCGGGAGTGTTACGGATAGACTCGCGAACTAGCATTCGGGCTCTGGCTAGACGTGACATAACGGTTCCTATCGGGATCGACAATATTTCCGCGATCTCCCGGTAGGATGCATCTTCAACATCACATAGCAAAATGACTTCGCGAAAGATGACTGGCAGTTGCTCGATTGCGCACTGAACTGCGTCATTGCTGGAACGCTCGATCAGCAGTGCTTCAGGCGTGGACAAAGTTGTGGGCAATGCTGAGGAATCCTCCTCGTCGTCCATCGCAACCGTCATACGCCGCTCGACCGTCGAGCGCGAACTTAGAAAGGTGTTCTTCAGGATTCGGTATATCCAGGCCCGGAAATTAGTGCCAGGCTGAAACGACCCGAAACCTCGCAACGCCTTCAGATAAGTCTCTTGGACGAGATCCTCGGCCTCATTCTGGTCGTGCACCAGCCAGCGCGCGAAGTTGTAAAGAGAATCGAAGAGGGGGAGGGCAAGATCTTCGAAACACGCCGATGGTTGATCATCCGGAGAGGATGGAGCCCCGAATCCGACCATTCGTTGTAGACCAGATCCAATACTTTTCATCGCCTGCTCCAGAATCGTTGCGTACGGTCAATCAGCCTGCAGCTCCACTAGCCCTGCCATATCCATCCGCAGTGACAGCGCACGGAATCGCACAGTCGGCGCTTGTGCAAAAGTGCTTTACAAACAGCGCACGATCTCATCCACATATGTTTTCCCTGTTTCGAACTGCCAGAGCCCCCTCGTCGTATGGCAATCTGACGCGTCTTTGGTCTGGCGTCAATTAACTGCGAGTTTTTTCCACATATCCAGTCCATCGCCTGCTAAGTAATTGCTGGCTGGTGAGTTAACTCAGCGGATATCCTGAATCCGACAGTCTGTGCGCGGCAGTGCTAGACTTCCGAGTTACACCCAAAGGCACCATGGAACCTCTGCGACCCAACTCCGTCGTGCGATTCGGAACCTATGAGGTTTCTCTCCAGTCGGGTGAAGTGCGCAAAGCGGGTTTGAAAATCAGAGTCCAGCAGCAGCCGCTGAAACTGCTGGAGATATTGCTGGAGCGTCCGGGGGAAGTCGTTACCAGGGAAGAATTGCGCAGCCGAGTCTGGTCAGACGAAAGTTTTGGTGATTTCGACCAGGCTGTGAATATCGCGATCGGGAAGCTTCGTAGCGCATTGGGGGACTCGGCCGAGAATCCGCGATTTATCGAGACTCTTCCAAAACGTGGCTATCGCTTCATTGCGGACGTCTCGGTTGTCCACGCGGACGCCCACCTAAAAAGACCGGAATCTGCGGTTGGAGATCTGCCTGAGTCACAAGAAAAACAAGAAAAGAAAATAGCCCCTGAGCCTGAGGTCCAAGACGCTGGGTTCGCGGTTGCGCCCAAACGCAGGCTGCGGCCGGCGCTTTCGGTCATCATCGCGTCGGCACTCGTCGTGAGTTTGACGATTATCTTTCTGGTGCTATTTCGTTCGCGTGGCCGTGCGCCATCGGGCATCCGATCCCTAGCGGTGCTTCCGCTGGAGAACCTCTCTGCTGATGCTTCGCAGAGCTACTTCGCTGACGGCATGACCGACGAGTTGATCACTGACTTGGCGCAGATCAGCGCTTTACGGGTGATCTCGCGCACCTCCGTGATGGCATACAAAGGAGCGCGCAAACCTCTGCCGCAGATCGCTCGTGAGCTGAATGTGGACGCCGTGGTAGAAGGCACCGTGCTTCGCTCCGGCGACCAGGTTCGCATCACGGCGCAGTTGATCGAAGCCTCTACGGACAAGCACTTGTGGTCCCAGAGCTATGAGGGCGAGTTGCGCGATACCCTGGCGCTCCAGAATAAGGTAGCTAGAGCCATTGCAGATCAAATTCGGATCAATTTGACTCCGCAGGAACAAGCTGCGCTGAAAGACGTGAAGGTTGTCAATCCGCAAGCTTACGAGTCCTTTCTCAAAGGGCGGTACTTCTGGAATAAGCGAACCGCGGATGGATTGAATATTGCCCTGGCTTATTTCAACCAGGCAATCGAAGAGGACCCGAAATACGCACAAGCGTATTCTGGCTTAGCCGATACTTACGCTTTATTGGGAGATTGGCAGTATGCAGTGATGACTCCCAAGGAGGCATTCCCCAAAGCAAAGGAGGCGGCCATCAAAGCTCTGGAATTGGACAATGCGCTCGGCGAAGCCCACAACTCGCTGGCATTCGTCTTGGAAGGCTTCGATTGGGATTTTGACTCTGCAGGCAAGGAATTCCGCCGGGCCATTGAACTCAACCCGGGCTACGCAACCGCTCACCATTGGTATGCCTGGCACTTGAGTCTGTTGGGTCGCTATGACGAAGCTATTGGGGAAATGAGAAAAGCGGAGAACCTGGATCCGCTCTCCCTTATTATTAACGCCGATTTGGCAGAGCTCCTTGTCCTTGCGCACTCCTATGACGAATCCATCCAACAGAGCCGCAAGACGATCGAAATGGATCCTAATTTTGCTCTCGCCCATAACCAACTCGCGCAGGCGTACCTTCAAAAACACATGTACGACGATGCGGTCGCTGAACTGCAAAAAGCGGTTCAGCTTTCCGGGGGCAGCCCGACATGCATAGCTAATCTCGCTCGCGCCTACGCCGTATCCGGCAAAAGGAGCGACGCGCAAGAACTGCTGAGCGAATTGAAGAAGCGTTCAAATCCAGGTTATTCGAACGCTTCGGAGATTGCCATCATCTATGCATCTCTCGGAGATACGGATCAAGCCATGAATTGGCTCGAAAAGGGATACGAGGAGCGATTTAACCCGGGCGTTCTGCTACGGCCGGGCTTCGATCCTCTGCGATCCGACTCGCGCTTCCAAAACCTCGTACACCGCATTGGACTGCCCGGGTGAGAGACCTGCCTTCCTTGTGCTGTGATCAACAAAGAAAATCCTCAGTACGCTTGTTTTCGCACTGAGGTTTCTGGTCTCTGGGCCTCCCGGATTTATCAAGTTGCGGGTGGAATTCTTACGGGTTCTTGCCAGGCGAGGCCGCCGCGCTGACCTTGATCACCGTACCGCATCCGGCGTTCGGCGAGCAGTCGTTCAGGTTGCCCCCTTGACTGGTTGTAAGGTAAAGGTCGCCGGCAGCATCGATGAAAACCCCGTCGGAAGGACCAGCGCCGAAGCGCTTTCCACTGACCACGAAGTTATAAAGCACATGCTCGGTCCATCCTTTACCACTGGGCATGAGTTGAAATATTGCGCCCCAGTCATTTGCGCCGCCTTGGTAGGTCGTGCCGTAGAGATTGCCGGCCGTGTCCAGGGCAAGGTTTCCGAAAGGTGCGAGGCCATTCGTTCCGTTGAAACTGTACACAGTTTCGGGCTTCCACACGCCCGACTCATTCGTGAAGGAGAACACGGTGCCGGCGTTGTTTGTGCCTCCGGCAGTTGTAGCGCCGTAAAGCGTGCTGGTGCCGTTCAGAGTTACGCCTGCCCGTGGAAGCGCTCCATCAGTTCCGTCGAAGTCACGCAGCGTCTTGAGGTGCCAGTGGCCGGTCGAACTTGGGATCAGCTCGAAAACAGTACCGCAACCAAGGGTCGTTACCTTGTTGCATTCGCCAACGCTGTTGTTGCCGCCCGAGAATGTGGTTCCATACAGGTTGCCCGCCGCATCGGAGACGAGTCCAGTGCGCGGTTCCGCACCCTCGCCAAACGCGTCAATGAAACGGTGAAGGACCCTTTCGTGCCAGCGGCCATCGGACCTCGGCGACAGTTCGTAGATCGTGCCGCAGCCCGAAAGGCATCCGATATGGCTGTGACCGCCGATCGACGTCGTGCCATATAGATTGCCCGCGGCGTCAAACAAGACATTCCCGAAGGGTATGGCACCATCCGCACCGCCTTGAAAACTGTACAACACTTTCTCTTTCCACTTTGCGCCTGCTTCGCGACCTTTGGGCCGAATGAGTTTGAACACGTCGCCCAGTCCTTGAGCGCCGCCACCCCCTGCCGTTCCATAAGCGTCGCCGGCCGCGTCGAATATCAGGCTGCCCAGCGGGGACCCACCATCTGCTCCTCCCGTGAACTCATAAATCACGGAAAAGCGCCAAGCGCCGCCGGCGACCGGCGAAAGTTGGAACACGTTGCCGAATCCGTTAGCGCCAGCAATCTGCGAAGTGCCGTACAGGTTGCCTGCGGCATCGCCAGTGAGGCCGGCGTAAGGGAATGCGCCATCGTTCCCTCCACTGAATGAGTGCAGCAAAGTGACCGCATCGGCGGCATGCGCTTGCGCGGCAAGCGCCAAGAGCAGAGCCGTTGTTATCACTGCCGCGAGCGAGACCGACCAGGATCCGCAGACCGATATCATCTCTTTGATTTGAGTTAAATTGATCTGAGTTAAAGCAGTGCCCAGTTTCTTGGAGTTCTCGAATTGTTTTACGTTCGCGGTGCTTGCCAGTGTCATGTAATCCTCATATGAAAAGTGTATAAAGCAGAAACCAACATCATTTAGAGACAGCTATTCCCAAAGGCGGTTCGCCCACTTTGGATGTGACAGCGGTCTCTAAGAATAGGATGGGTCGATGAGACCGGAAAAGGATTGTCAAATCGCCAACCGGGTACTGAGCTCCGAACCCACCGCTTCCTGAGCCCATGTGGCCCGAAAACTTTCAGCTTCGCAAGTATGTCCGGGTTTCCATCAGAGAGTCAAGGCGCATCAGGCATGGAACAGCGAATTGACAATTTTTTGACAATCGACCTCCTCTACGTGCGCTCCGACTCGCGCTTCCAAAACCTGGTGCACCGTATTGGCCTACCCGAGTGAGAGACCTGCCTTCCTTGTGCTGTGATCAACAAAGAAAAACCTCAGTACGCTTGTTTTCGTACTGAGGTTTCTATCTGGGCATGTGTTCTATGCATGCTGAAGCATCATCTTTCGATGAACCGCTTCAACGCGCCGGCTCACCAGCACCCTGGATTTCGAACACCACGCCAAACGAGTTAAATCCATTTTGCGATTGAACGAGCTTCCCACCTGCGCTGGCCGTGCCGTATAAATTACCCGCTGCATCCATGGTGAGATGATCGGGCTCAGGGAAGCCTCCATCGGTATCGCCTTGGAAGGCATGCAGAAAACTTTCTTTCCATTTTCCATTGGCGGTGGGCGTCAATTTGAAAATGGTCCCGCAGCCCTCAAACACCTGCTGCCCGGCAATTTGACACAGTGGCTCGTTGTGCCCACCACCGAGAAAGGTAGTTCCGAAGAGATTGCCTGCTGAATCCATGATTAAACCGCCTACCGGCATCATTCCATCCTGGAATCCACTCTTGCTTAAAGAGAATCTGTTGATCACGCTTTCCTTGAACTTCCCGTCCGAGCCGCGAGTAAGCTTGAAGACTACGCCACCCCCGCCCGCGCCGCCTCCGCCCCCAAGCGTGGTGCCATATAAGTTGCCGGCGGGTCCAGCACTACGCCAGCCATGGGACTGGCGCCATCGGGCGGATTGTTCACCAAGTCATGGAACTTGAACAGCAAGGTCTCAGTCCACTTGCCGCTCGTCGCAGGCGTCAGCTTAAAAACGGTCCCCAAGTCGTCGGGGCCGCCGGCCAATGTTGTGCCGTACAGGTTTCCCGTGTTATCGAACACTACGCTATCGAAAGGGTTCTGCCCGTCGGGACTGCCGCCGCCGCCTTTTTGCAGAGCGTGAAGTATGGTCTCCGTCCAACTGCCATCTGTGTTCGGCACCAACTTGAAGACCGTGCCGCATCCGTTCGTGCAAAACGTGTCGGTTGTGCCGCCACCGCCCTGGCTGGTAGTGCCGTAGAGGTTGCCGGCTTTGTCAAAGATCAGTGAACCAATAGGTTCGCATCCGTCGTTGTGGCCCTCAAAGGCGTTGAACTGATGAATAATCGTTTCGGTCCAGGGACCGTTTTGTGCAGGCGTAAGTTTGTAAACGATGCCACATCCATGCAGACCGCCATCCGCCGTCCCATACAGATTGCCGGCAGTGTCGAACACCACGCTGCTCTGGGGAGATTGCCCGTCGATGAGTTCTCCTTGAAATGCATAAATCGCTTTTTCTGTGAACTCGCCGCTCTTGGTCGGCGTCAACTGATACACCAGACCAAACCCGGTAGGCGCGCCCGAACCTTGGAAGTTGAACCGGGTTGTGCCGTACAGGTTTCCCTTTGCATCACGAACCACGCCGCCAATCGGCTCCACTCCGTCCCCAGTGCCTTGAAATGTATAGAGCACTTTTTCTGTGCTGCTTGCCCAACTGCTGAGGGCCAGGGTTAATGTTATGGCGACAACCGCCAAAACGTTTCGCCAGATCCAAGTGCTGGCCTGTATCCGCGGCTTTCGCGCATTCGAAGCGCAGTTCAGAACAGTAACGGTTTTCATAACAATTATTTTCCTTGAGGAATTGGATTGCGACAGATGTACTCTCTGTGTCGTTATGGATTAGACTTACGAGCTCAGGTGTTGATGTCAGTTTGCTGTAAACGATTTGTCACATTTTTGGCAGAACCCTTCTACTGAGTGCTCTGACAGTTTCTTGACAATTACTTAACATCCCCAGCGCATCTCGCCAGGCTGTTTATCAGTCCAACGTTTAGCTAGAGGAAAGATGCTAGACAAACTTCATCTAAAACGAAGAAAGTCCGTTGAAGCGCTGCTGCGAGCGCGAGTGGGTGTGTGGAAATCAGGCTATGCGATCAAGTCCGCCGCAAGCGCAGTTGAAGAATGGTAACTAATGGCAAAAGTGAAAGAGTATTACATACCGGAACGATTCCGAAAGATGGCACGATGGGTTCCACCCGATCAACGCGGGAAGGTCATTGAGTTTCCCGTGCCGGATAAGAAGTCGGCGTGAGATGCCGGGTTCGCACGTATGCGGTGCACCCACAAAGTCGCAGTGTTTGATTTCATAACGCGTGGCTGAATCAATTCCGCCCATCGCTCGAACAACGACACCGGGCCATACGCGGTTTCTTGTTTGATCCGTTGTTTTGTCGATCCTTGGAATAAAAACCCAACTGGCCCAGTTCTACTGCACATGGGTGCCTCGGTAGCGATTACTCTCACGGCTAGTCGGGCACTCAAATTCTGAATAAGGAAAGCAGAACAGGGTTAAAGAATTATGCGTAAGATCTTGGTTACCATTGCGATCGTGTGCGCCACTCTTCAGGCCCAAGTCGTGAACGTTTCGATTACGGCCGGTGCTGAGCAATTTGCTCTAAATCCAACTCAATCGGTCAATCCCGTCATCGAGTGGAATAGAACCCTTCTGGTCATCGTTCGGACTTCGGGCGCCCAACCGGCCACCATTCATTCGACGCACAGCTTCGCTATTCTGCACGCTGCTATCTACGATTCCGTCAACAACATCGTTGGACAGTTCACTCCCTATTTAGTCCGCCTCGCCGACGTGTCTCCCAACACTTCTCAAGCCGCCGCAGCCGACCAGGCTGCCCACGACGTGCTGGTCTCGCTCTATCCAGCATTTCAGACCACTTTGGATGCTGAACTGCAGCAGGATCTGGCCCAGATTGCCGATGGAAAACCGAAGACCGACGGCATCGCAGTGGGACAAACGGTGGCCGCTCAAATTCTGGCCTTCCGCGCCAACGACGGTTCAGGCGCTACGCCACCACCATACAAACCCAAGAATGTCCCAGGATACTATCAGCTGACTCCGCCTGATTTCACGCCCGCCGACTTTACGCATTGGGGTGATGTCATGCCTTTTGCTATCGTCAACTCGCGCGAATTCCTTCCCGCACCACCGCCTGCGCTGACCGACAAAGAATACATCCAGGATCTTGCTGAAGTGCAAAGCCTGGGCGAGATCGACAGCCAAACTCGCAGCAAAGAACAGACTTTGATTGGAACCTTCTGGGGCGGCAAGATTCAGAACTACTGGAACGAGATCACCCAGACCGCTGCCTCGGCCCACAACCTCAACCTCGAACAGAGCGCACGGCTTTTTGCCCTGGTCAACTTTGGCATGGCCGATGCCACCATCTCTTTCTTCGAAAGCAAATACATCTACCACTTCTGGCGGCCTGTCACCGCGGCGGAATTAACCGACAGCGATTGGCTCCCTCTGCCAACCAAAACCGCGCCCGACCCGTCATACCCCGGCGCTCACAGTGCCACCAGTTTCGCGGCGGCGCAAGCGTTGCAATTTTATTTTGGCGACAAGTTCACCTTCGATGTCACATCCGAGGTTTTGGCTGGAGTGAAGCGCCACTTCACCAGCTTCTCGGCGGCGGCGAAGGAGGCGGGTCTGAGCCGCATCTATGCCGGACAACACTACCGTTTCGATCACAACGCTGGTCTGCTCCTGGGACAGAAGGTCTCGGAGTCGATCGACGAAACCACCTTGCTTCCAAAGTAACGTGGACGCATCCACAATTGATCGCGGGTCGTTATGAAAATGACCCTTTCTCGCCGACGCCGGCGCGCAACATATGCGCGCCGGCTCCTTTGTGACGTGGCCGCCGGGAAATGCGGAATGAATGTGGAGCATCTTCGTTTTTCATTATCAGCCGTATCTGGCAGACATGGCTGCCCCAGCGGACACTAACGCGTTTTTCAACAATCACGGGGACGTTGTCGTCGAGTCGCGAAGAAGTGACAACCTCTTGACACGGTAGTTACACTTTTCGAGCCGCGCCGAGATAGCGTCTATTGCGAAGATCAAAGCAAATTGGATTTTCGCCAAGCCAACAATCAATCGTCAAGGAGAAGAGATGAAATTACACACACCAATCGTGCTGTTATGGCGGTCAGCCCTGGCAGCCGTACTTACTGCACTCTGGCTGTTATCATCCGCTTACGCACAAGCTCCGGCCAAACCCAAGTCAATCTGGCAGATTCAGAAAGTTCCGCTCAAAGGATTGCTGGCAGTAGGGGTCTCGGCAGACTCCGCGAACGACGTTTGGGTAGTGGGCAACGGATCCTTGCATTTTGACGGCAAGACGTGGACACAGATTCCGATCTGCCAGCGCCCACCACGAGCACGATGTGTACTGAAAAGCAGAGTGTTGCCGGGCCGAAGACCAGTGCGGTCAAGGTACCGACTACGGATTGCGTGATCAGACGCCGCGGCTTGGAAGCGATAGCATGGCAAACACGGAAATCATGGCGACCAGTTCTAATGAACGCCAGCAAGGCCCTGGGTAATCCCGATTGCTCCGCGAGAACCACCTTCTATAGTTAGTATTCTGCAAGGGAATAAAGTGCCGACCGGATGGTTTAACGATGTATAGGTGCCAGGACGCGGTCCTCATCGAACCTGGGGAAACCACCGACTGGCGCAAGTCGTCCCCGTGCGCTCAAATGCCGGCAAGGAAGGGAAAATGCAAACAATAGAAGAACACAGATCTCACCATGGAAGCAGTAACCTCGTAAGTTTAAAGACAGAGATTCTGTCCGCATTATCTGCGGTTGGCAGCGCCACGAGCATGGAAGAACTCCGGCAGGCGGACTCGGCCTATAAAAAGGCTCTCAACGCCGCTCGGGGCATGGGTTATCGCCCGCACATCCGAGCCGGGGATGGCCAACAAATTCAAGTGGAGTGGGTGGCCTTAGGTGAGGCGACGACATCCAGAACGTCGAGGCCGAGGTTCTTCAGGTTGTCGCGAGCGCCGTCAATCAACTCCTGCCGGAAGAGAGCAGGAATCCAGGAGGCGTCTGCACCCCGTCGCGCGCCAAGCTTGGTAACGATCACCAGACCTTTCGGATAAGGATGAAGCGCTTGCCGAATGATCCGATTGGTAATATGCGGACCGTAGTAGTCGCTGGTGTCGATGTGGTTCACGCCGGACTCCACCGCCTCTTGCAGAACTGCAATGGCCTCGTCGGTATCGCGTGGCGGCCCGAAGACGTGCGGGCCGGCGAGTTGCATGGCGCCGAAGCCCATGCGGTTAACGGTCAGCCCTGTCCCCGGTAATGTGAAGCTGGCAGCAAGATCAGTTCCTTGAATCATTTCCTTTCTCCTAATCCGGTTGATCACCTTTTCATCACATATGGTGAGGAAGCCTAGAACGATTCCTCGACAAGTTCTTCGCTCTTCTTCCAGAGCGCCTCAGCATTGTTTGGATCAAGCGCATACGCTCGTACACCTTCGCTGACGACAGCGATGGGCGTGGCATCCGGCACGATTCCGCCCACGTGGCAATTTTCGCAGTACTGCCCACCGACTTCATCGGCGGGAGCAAAGACAGCCGCCCACACAGAAGTGGCAGCGCCTTGCGGCACGCTTTTCCATTGGAACGGGCCTTTACCTTCCGCCGCGAGTTGCTGATTGATCTGCGCAATGAGCTTCTCGATTCTGCCCGGTTCGCTGTAACGCCCAAGTTCCGTTTGAATGCCTCCGGGATGCACCGCGGCTGCCCGCACGCCACGATCTCGATGTCGCCGATCGAAAGCTACGGCGAACAAGATGTTTGAAGTCTTCGATCGCCCATAAGCAACGAACGGCTCGTACTGTGTCCGTTCAAAGCTCGGATCTTCTAGGTTCACGTTGGAATAGCGATGACCTGCAGAGGACAGGTTGATTAAGCGCCCACCGTCGCTTATCAGTGAGGCGATCCGATTGACCAGAACAAAGTGGCCAAGATGATTGGTGCCGAATTGAGTCTCAAATCCATCAACAGTGTGACCAAAGGGAGTGGCCATAACTCCAGCGTTTGCAATAATCACGTCGAGCGATTTCCCTTTCGCCAGCAACCGATCGGCGCAGGCACGCACACTCTTAAGGTTGGCCAGATCGAGCTCGACTAGTTCGAGGCTGCCACCGCCAGCGATGGCGTCCTTGCGCACCTGAGCGCTGGCGTTTTCCGCTTTGACCAGATCGCGAGCCGAACCTATAACTTCTGCACCATGAGCGGCTAGCGAGCGTGCCGTCTCAACTCCAAGGCCAGCCGAGACGCCGGTTACAAGGATCCGTTTGCCCCGCAGATCAATCCCGGACAAGACATCTTCTGTTGTTGATGTTGCTCCAAATAGGTTCATGATTGTGCTTGCCACTTCTTCCTCCTGGTATGCCGATATTTTCTGCCCAAATGGCAGAACCGCTTAGCTCTGCAGAGCCGCTGCAAGCTTTTCCGTTTCGAAATAGGCGCCATGTTCGAGATCGGCAATCAAGCCGACATGCGTGGGCCGCCATCCCAGTGTTTCCCTCGTCAGCACACTTGATGCCACGACACCCATTCCAAAGAACCGTCCGATCCAGCCAAAATGCTCAGCAGCCTGCTCCTGCGATTTGCTGGCCACCGGCACATCCAGGCGGCGGCCGATCACCTCCGCGATTTCTCGTGTCGGCACTCCTTCGTCTCCGATCCCGTGATATCTGCCTCCCGTAGAACCCTTCTCCAGCACGAGCCTGTAGAGGCGGGCGGCATCTAGCCGGTGCACGGCGGGCCAATGGTTGAGCCCATCACCTATATAGGCTGAAATCCCCTTTTCGCGTGCGACCTGGATCAGCCGCGGAACGAATCCGTGATCGCCGTCACCATGCACCGAGAAAGGCAGGCGCACAACCGACGCCCGCACGCCGCGCGATGCGAACTCCAAGGCGGTCTGTTCTGACTTGCGCGGGAAGTTTGGACTCGGGGCATCCTCTTCTGTGGCGAGCCGCCCCGGAGCGAGAAGTGCAAGGCCAGACGTGACAATCATCGGGCGGCCGGACCTTTGAAGCGTCGTACCAATTGTTTCGATGGCACGCCGATCCGCCTCTACCGCAGGTCCATAATTGTTGAAGTCGTGTATGAATGCGGTGTGGATAACGCCATCGGATGCGGCCGCTCCGCTCCGAAGGCTCTCAAGATCTTCGAGCGAGCCGCGATGCACCTTGGCTCCTGCCCTGGCGAGAGATACTGCGCCCTCATCGGAGCGGGCGAGACCGAGCACCTCATAGCCTGCCTCGATAAGCTCCTTAACAATTGCGGAACCTATGAACCCTGTGGCGCCAGTTACGAAAATACGCATGTTTTCCTCCTACGTAGTTGCGAATTCAGTCGTTAGAGACAAGGCGTTCATTCGATTTGCGAGCCACAACGAAGCCTTGGCAGTCAGTGTTTGCCATTCGGAGGTTGAAGCGGGTAGATCATCGGTTGCTTCCAACTCACGCAACCATTCTTCTGCGGAGAGTTCCGCCAGTTCGGGCCCGAACAACTCTTTTACGGCTCCGAAGAAGGCCGCCAACTCTCGCTCCGCCAAGCTCATCGAGTCGGCGCAATCCGGATTTCTCGGCTGTCTGGGGATCGCGACTTGATTCATCATAGCCGGTACTCCTTTCCACTGTTGACGAACACTGCAAGTTCTAATAAAACGGAGAGTATCTCCGAATTACTGATAAGATAATCGGAGACTATCTCCGGTTGCAAATATTTTTGGATGGCTAAAAAGAGTTCAAAACCGGCCGGGCGGAAGCCGCGCACCGACGCACTGCGCAATCGCGAGCGCCTTCTGGGGGTAGCGAAGGAGGCGTTCACGCGCCGCGGCGCCAATGCAAGCCTCGACGACATTGCCAAAGAAGCAGGTGTGGGAGCCGGAACCCTATATCGCCACTTTCCGAGCCGCGATGCCTTGATCGAGGCAGTTTATCGAACTGAGGTCGAGAAGTTGGCCGCAGCTCAACGGAAGTTCGCGGAGACCATGCCTCCGATCGAGGCGTTGCGGGCCTGGATGCTTTTGTTCGTCGATTACATTGCGGCGAAGCACATCATTGTACCTGCGCTGAATACGATCGTGGGTGGCGCCGCGAAGCTCTACGAAGGTTCCCGCACTCAGATCCAAGGAGCGATCGATGCGCTGGTGAAACGCGCCATCAAGAGCGGCGATATACGCAATGACCTCGACCCATTCGATCTGCTTCGAGCGCTCATCGGCGTGTCCAACGTGGCCTCCACACCCGACTGGCAACAGAGTGCCAGGAGACTGGTGGATATCCTCATCAGCGGTTCACGGCCAACGAAATAGGAGGCCGTCATACGTTCGAGCCATTGAAATGCGTTGAGCCTCTTAGCCCCGCGAACGTGCTAGTCAGTCCTCAGCCGGGACCGAATGATGTTCGTGCGTGATAGTCCATTGATCACCGATTTTGCACAGACCGACAGTGAGGCGAAACTCCAGTCGTTGACGCTCCCCGTTGGCTCCAGCTTCAGTACAACGCATCGTCGCGACGACGAAGGCAACGTTGCTCGCCGAAGTGATTGTCATCGTCGCGATATCGAAAACGATCGGATCGCTGGAGCAGGAAAAAAACAAGCCCCAGGTCTTCTTGTAGGCTTCGATGCCCTTGGATTGGAACGGTGGGGGAACATCGAACATCACGATGTCCGAAGAATGATTTCTCAGGATCTCCTCAAAGTCTCTGCGACGTACTGCGGCCGCCCAGGACTCAACCATGTCGCGAATTGTCGCCTCGTCTTGTGAGCTACTCTGCCAGTTATCCATCCCAAGATCCTCCATAGATTCCCAAAGATCGTTGTCGTATTAAACTGAGAGTCGCAAGAAGCGCGCCGCGTTGTCGTGGAAGATGTCTCGCTTTTCCGAGGGCGTCAGGAAGGTAGCTGAGTCGATTCCCTCGACGGCCATCCCGATGGCTTCTGGCCAGTACATCTGGTCGGACCCGAACATCACACGTTTGCCAAAGCCAGCCTGCACTAAGGCCTCAAGATATGCGAGGAAGGCAGCTCGCGGTGCAATCCAGTTGAGAGCCGCAACATCCGTATTGACCTGCGGGTATATGGCCAGCACGGCCATCGTCTCTTCAAGGTACGGCCAGCCGCCATGCATAATGTTGACACGGAGCTTGGGGTGGCGGATGAGGGCCTCCTCTAGCAGCGCGGGGTTGCCAAGACTGGCGCGGAATCCATGACCGCAAGGATCGCACGAGACGCCTGGAGCACCCTGGCCTGTATGAACGGCTACCGGAACATCGAACTCCTCGGCGAGGGCGAGGTAGGGCTCGTATTTCGGGTCGCTGAGAGTGAGACCAGCGTACTGAGCGGTCACTTCCCCCAGAACTCGCAGCCGGCGTTCTTCAAAGGCCTTGCGCAGGATTCCGAGTTCGGGCAGCGGTGTGTCTGCCGAGCCTCGCACGCCCGCACCTTCAATGACGCGATCAGGTGCCGCTGCGCGCCAATGCTCGGCGGCCGCGAGGCGATCTCCATCCCCGCCGCTCACGACACTCTTCACGATGTTCAGGCGCTTCATCTCGGAGAGACACGCTTGCAAGTGCTGCTCGCCGTTCTTCACCTCCGTCGGCTTGCCAGTCGCGGGGTTGATCGCGGTCAGGGCCATGTCTGCGGGGTAGGCGTGCATGTGGACGTCGATGATGCGCTCGCGCCCTTCGCCAGGGATAGAAGCGCCGATCGGCGTATGTTTCTCCGTCTCGGCTGACGCGTCTTGAGGCCTTCCAGAAAGAGCGCGGCAAGTCGCGATTCCGCATCCGACCAGCATTGCTTGGAGGAAGTTTCTTCGCCGCATCAATGCAATGTACGACTGGCCCGCGAGGCCTGTCTGTCCTATCCCAAAAAATTTCCCCTACTCTCTCTTGGCAGAAGTGTTATGTCATTTCGCATAAAAACAGGGTCGCCATGCGCTACGACTCGCAATTTGTGCGGAAGCTTCCTTTTCCGCTTGCTCCCCCCTCTGCAATGAGCCGGTAGAACTCAAAACTGCAAGGACCGACGCCAATGGTCAAGCGGTCCATGAGGAATGTTACGTCGAGACGGAAATGAAGTTGGTTAAGCCTGCTCGACACTTGCACGAGCCGCCAAAACGCTTTCTTGGTCCTTAGGCCCCTCGCCTCGTTTTATTTATCCCACGCGCGTCCGTGGCTCGCGTGTTCAGCCGAACCCTAAAGAGCCCGCCTACGCAATTCACTGTATTGCGCTTTGGTGCTCAGGGCTTTTATGGTCGCCAGAACACCCATAGCCCTCAGAGTGAAGCCAAAGGAACTCTCACGGAAAGAGATAATGTCGGTCCCCTGTCCTATTTGCAGCGCGGAGTCAGGAGTGAAGTGCAAGGCTCACACCAGACGCACAAAGCCCCATAACGAACGAGTATGGCTTGCGTCGGACAAACGCCACAGCGAAGAGATAAACCAATCCGCTTCCCGGATCATGCGAAATAGATAGGCCTGCAAGCTTCACGGGCGCGAGGAGTCAGCGAGACAACAACACAACGCCTCGCATTTCTGGGCTCCATTTATGGGACAGTGAACGCCCTCTGCGGATGTCTGCAAGTGCGGGATTTTTCGGCGATGATCCCTCCTGCCCTGCCGAGGCATGGTTCTCATTATGCCGTTAGCAACTCGAAGATGCACATAGGGATTAAAGCTTCCTGAGCGCTTACTGCACTCAGAGGCCTGCGAGAGCGGGCTGCCTGCAGTGAGCTAGCTTACCTTGCTGACTATTCATGCTGTCCTGATTGCGTTTTCGATGGCACTCGTGGATGCAAAACATCGTTTGGCCCGGACAATCATCTCGCTGAAGAAAAAAGGCCGGGCTCTGTGAGTCCGGCCCGCATTCTTTTGGAACACTGGCTTAGAAGGGTCGCGGAGGACCAACCATCACGGACTGCAAACCCGGTCCGCCCGAGCTGATCTTGAAGGGCGACCCACCTATTTCCGTCGTCGAGCCGTTCGAGTTAATTCGCAGAAGCCCGACGGAAGAATCGGGGGACCCATCCTCCGCCACCACGAGATAGCCGGTAAGTATTGTGTTCATCCCGGCGGTCGAAATGATTACGTTGCCAGGATTATTCAAGCTGGTGATGCTTACGTAGGAGAGGCTGAGCGGACGCTCTACAAACGCGAGCGAAGTGATCTGCTTCGAGGTGTTATTGCTCACGAACAGGAACTTCTCATCCGCACTGAGCCACACATTGCTGGAGCCGACGCCAGAGCCCAAGCTGCCGCCGCCGAAATTATTGTCTTTACCCAACGATCCATCGGCGTTGATGGGATAAATCTCGACCTGCGTCGTAGAGTTGGTCGTATCGCCGAAAATGGCGTAGGCGCTGTCCGCACTAATGTCTACGCCAGCCGCGGCACCGCTCGCGGGATATGGCCCGTGCTCCGTCAGTTTCCCGTTGGCGGCGATAGAGAAAGAGTCAACTTTATTCACGCCGGAGCCGTAGCCGACAACCAGCGTCTTGAAATTAGGCGCCGCCCTCATTCCGGCTATTGTGTGTGGGGCCTTGTATGTACCAAAAAGCTTGAGTTTGCAACCGGAAAGGACTTGCCAAACACCAATATTCTTGGTCGAACTGTAGGCTGCAAACACGAAATTCCTGGTTACCGCCAACCCGATCCCTTGCGCCTTACCCGAACCGTGCGCGTCCTTGAAGTTGCCAACCTTAGTGATGACCTTATTAACGACCTTGAATACGCCGATATCACCGCTGCCTGCGTCGCTACCAAAACCGCAGATCGTAGTGCCGCTCGCACCTAAAACCATCCGGTTGAGACCGGCGAAGCCGCCGCCGATACCATTACCGCCGGTAGGGACCGAGCCCAGATTCTGCAGAGTTGTACCCGTGAACTTGAAAAACGTGACGGTATTCGACCCCTTGAGGTCGTTGTTCGTCACTAATAGTGGGTGCTTGCCAGCCGCTTGCAGACTCGCCGACCAAATCGTAGCCACCGCCGCAACGAGAGCGGCAGCAATAAACGAAGTAAGCAGGTATTTCATGGGTTTCTCCTTATCCGTCGGACCTGGCCAAGTTTTACCGGAGGAGTTTCCCTCCAAAGGCAACCACTGTCAATGTGCAACAGTTTGCAGTACGTGCGGCCCCGCAATAATTGTTGGCGAGCGAAGACGGGCGTTGAAAGAACTCCGGTCAATGAGTGCTATATCGAGAGTTGGTGTTGAAAAACTCAGAACTTGATCGCCCAGACGGAAGTAGTAAAACAACCGCTTCGGAGCGGTCGTGTTACACATCATGCCTAGCAGCCCTCCGAGAATTGCGATCCAGCATGGCAAGCATTGCTCCTTTTCACCATGCTTCTGCCGCCATCCGAATCGCTAATCAGGGTGACTTTTCAACATCCACAGGCGATAGTGCTCAAACCCCCTCAAAGGTCAATGAGCGCTCGGGATTTTTCGCCAACTGACGCACAGTCCGGGTGCCCACAAAGGTTCGTCATACGTGTATCGTGGGCAGCAGAGTCCAGCTCAGGGCAGGCTGTCGAAGAAGAATAGATCGAGGCAATTGCGCCCGTTCCGCGCGACGATACAATCGGTTCCCGCGTAAGGTGGTGATGTGCCGGGAGTGCGTAGCTTTCCGGAATCAGGCAGAAGTGGGAGAATCAGGTTCATGTTGCAAGGGCGGTGGCTTCGGTGCAGCCTGGTCTTTGCGGGATGGACTTGTGCCGGATTATTTTTCGCGAGCCAGACTTATCTCGCGTACAAGTATTCTGGGGGACAAGCTCACCTCGGAATTATTCTGAAGCTCAATTTGGCAGATTGGTACCTGTGGGGGCTGATGGCACCGGGAATCATCTGGCTCGGGCGCCGGTTCCCGCTGGAACGTGAGCGTTGGACGAGAAGTACGGTCATGCATTTGATCGCGGGCGCGGGCGTCGCGCTGCTGAAATGGTGGTTGGACAATCTCTTCCGTCACTACGTCCTGGGCCTTCCAAGTGGTGTGTCATTGGCCTACGTGTTCCATGGCAATTTATTGACCTACTCGATTCTGGTTGCGGCAACCCAGGGATATCTCTACTACGAGCGGTATCGCCAAGGAGAGCTTCGATCCGCCCAACTTTCCACGCAACTGGCGCAAGCCCAACTGCAGGCGTTGCGCATGCAACTCCACCCTCACTTCTTGTTCAACACACTGAACTCCATCGCTGCTCTGATTCACAAAGATCCCGACGCGGCCGACCGGATGACAGCTCGGCTCAGCGATCTGTTGCGGCTGACACTCGACAATATAGGTGTCCAGGAAGTCCCGCTGGCGCAAGAATTGGAGTTCCTGGAACGCTATCTGGAAATTGAGAGAACACGATTTTCCGATCGGCTGGTAGTTCGAATGGACGTTGCTCCGGAAACGCTCGATGCCAGCACTCCCTACCTGATTCTTCAGCCGCTGGTGGAGAATGCGATTCGCCACGGGATCGCTGCTCGGTCCTCGCCGGGCTCCGTCATTGTGCGGGCTGCTCGGGATGGTGGGATGCTTGTCCTCGAAGTAAGAGATGATGGTCCCGGAATCCGGTCGGCAGCGCCTTCGACCAATGGCCTTGGAATTTCAAGCACGCGAGAAAGACTGGAAAAGCTTTACGGCGATGCCCACATTTTCGAATTGAGCAACGCGGCAGAAG
>Ga0207002_1002_pt1 | contig 70035 bp, 79 predicted proteins | sample Alteio_BWMinCont_88_FD_153473 | JGI IMG/M metagenome (GOLD analysis project Ga0207002, IMG submission 153473) | Enriched cells from forest soil in Barre Woods Harvard Forest LTER site, Petersham, Massachusetts, United States -... | ecosystem: Environmental > Terrestrial > Soil > Temperate forest >...
CGCGGTACCACGCGTTGGTGGACAAGATTATTGAGCGGCGGCGGAGCGGCGCGCAGGCGATCAACGGGACGCCGCGAACGATTGAAACGCTGCTGCGCTTCGGCGATTTCGAGTGCTATCCCACGATGTTTCCGCGGGTGTACCCGAATGGGGATGTTTTTTATCCGTGCGAGCCGCTGCACAAAGTGGCGGGGAATTTGCTGCGGGACGGGTCGCTCGAGAAGACTTTTTCGCGGGGGAAGAAGATTTATGGGGACATTCCGCCGTGCCAGGGGGTTTGCTACTTGTTTGGGAACGTGCTGTCGCATTATTACGTGAATGACTTTTGGGGGCTGGCGGGAGATTTTATTCGCTAGGGGATGTGGGTAGTGTCCCGGGACATAAGTTACAGCTGGGCCTCTTGAAAATAGGCTTGGCGGCGCTCGCCCGGTCACTTTGCAGACGCCACGCAAAATGAGAGACTTCCTGCCCATGAGCTACGAAAGCCGACGTTTTAGAACAATCCTTTTGCTGGCAGCGCTGAGCTTTGCGTCGCTAGAGCTGCGCGCGCAGTCTCCTGGTCGCGTCAATGGCGATCGCATGCTGGAGCACATGGCTGCAATGGCCGGCATTGGAAAGGATCCCGGCGGGGGCTATGCGCGTGTTGCGTACACGGAAGCCGATCGCCAAGGCAGAGAGTATGTAATGGGCTTGATGCGCGCGGCTGGGCTCACCGTGAGTATTGACGCTGCCGGCAACATCTCCGGCCGGCGGGCAGGCAGTGAGCCCGGGTTGCAGGTGCTGGTCATCGGCTCGCACATTGACTCGGTCCCACAAGGCGGCAATTACGATGGAGTAGTTGGTTCGCTGGGCGCGAGCGAAGTCGCACAGACTTTGGCCGAGGGGCACCTCGCACTACGCCATCCGTTGGAAGTGCTCATTTTCCAGAACGAGGAAGGCGGGTTGCAGGGGAGCCGTGCGATTTCCGGCGAACTGCGAGAAGAGGATTTGAATCAGGCCACGCGAAGCGGCAAGACCCTGCGTGAAGGGATTGCGTTCATTGGCGGTGATCCCGAACATTTGGCGGCTGCGCGGCGCAAGCCCGGCGACGTCTTCGCCTACCTGGAGTTGCACATCGAGCAGGGCGGCAGCCTGGCCGCGGAGAAGATCGACATCGGCGTGGTGGAAGGAATCGTCGGAAATCACCGGTGGGATGTAACTATTGAAGGCGTTGCTAATCACGCGGGCACCACGCCTATGAACCAGCGGCACGACGCGCTGCTTGCGGGTGCGAAATTTATAGAGGCAGTGAATCGCGTGGTAACCAGCATGCCGGGCCGCCAGGTGGGCACGGTGGGGAAGATTCAAGTGATACCCGGCGCTTATAATATCGTGCCAGGAAAAGTGATCCTGGGCCTGGATGTCCGCGACCTGGACGAAGCGCGCATCGACCTGGTGTTTAGCAAGATCCGTGATGAGGCTCAACAGATCGGCCAGGCCAGCGGAACAAAATTCAGTTATCAGCAAGTTGTCGGCGACCGCCCCGCGCTCTGCGACCCACGTTTGCGCCAGCTCGTCACGGAATCCGCGAAGCAATTGAATCTGACGACGAAACTCCTCCCCAGTGGCGCCACCCAGGACGCGCAAAGCATGGCGCGTCTGGCTCCCAGCGGAATGATCTTTATACCCAGCATTGGGGGGCATCAGTCATGCCCCGGAGGAGTATTCGCGGCCGCAGGATGTGGTCAACGGCGTGAATGTCCTGCTGCGAGCGGTTCTGCAGCTCGATGCACAGAAGTGGTGATTTACTGCAGATATCAGACGATTGACGGAGCGAAGACTGGCAGCTGTTTCCGGGAGGCTAGCTCAAATCGGCGATTTTTTTGTCGAGGTGGGCGAGGGCGGCTTCGAGGGATTTGCGGTGGTTGGGGTGGGTGGCGGTGGCGAGGTCGTTGGCGATGCGGATGCGGGATAACTCCAAGTCCTTGCGGTCCTGGTCGCGCTTGAGCTGTTCGGGAGTTTTAGCCCCGTGGGGCGTTTTTTGCTGCGGGGCTTCGGTCGCTTCGACCTGGGCTTCTACGTCCTTGCTTTCCCAACCTCTGGCCATAGGTAAAGTTTGACACAGTTTGAGCGAATCGTGCGGGAATTAGCGCAACAAATTGCAACGCAGGACTACGCGCTGGCGGCGCGGCGCTGGGGGATGACGGGGAGAGCGGGGCGCATGACGCCGTGGAGGGTGCTCTCGGCGACGCGGGCGAGGTGCTCGGCGAAAACACCGCGATAGAGGAAGGTGGCGGTTTTATTTGCCCAATTAACACGCACATGCCAACGGCCATGGGATTCTTCGGCGCGCGCGGCGGTGATTTCGCTGACGGGAATTTTCAGGTGCGACTGAAAATTGGAATCGAGCACCGAGACATGATCGGGGCCGACGAAGAGTTGGGCCGCAAAAGACTCTGCCTCACCTAGCTTAAGTCTTCCGCCGTTGACGACGACTAAGGCTCCGAGTTCGCGGGCTTTGTCGTCGGCGTTCGTGTTTGCTTTAGCAGGCGGGAGAAGGATGGCGCCGGTGAACATGGCCAGGCCGGCGAGCGAGAGGTAGTAGCTGTTCCCCAAGCCAACGGGGACGATGACCAGGGAGGCTCCGGCGAGCGCGAGGAAGAGGCGAAATAGCATCCAGGATTTGGGGTTGCGGCGAAGGTGGAGGATTTTGGGAACGAGCAGGACCAGGACGAACAAGGTGCCGAGGAAGAGTTCGCGAAGAGACGTGGAGCTTCGCTGCGATTCGGATTGTGCCGGGCTGGGGGCCGTGCTCATGTTTGCTTGCTGCCAGAGAGTTTACTCCCTGTTGAATCAATGGCTCAAGGTTGTAGACCTGTGATTTCGCGCATGCGGGCGAAGGCGCGGCGCACGTGCGGGATGGTGATGGAGCCGCCGACGACAAGCGCTACGTTCAGTGCGTCGATGACTTCGTCGCGTTTCCAGCCCTCTTCGCCGCAGCGAACCAAATGATAGGTGATGCAGTCGTCGCAACGCAGAACGGCGGAGGCGACCAAGCCGAGCAATTCCTTGGTCTTGGTGCCGAGCGGGCCGGGTTGGTAGGCCTGGTGATCGAGAGCGAAGAAGCGCTTGATGCCGAGATGGCCGCAGCCGAGGATTTCCTCGTTCAAGTCGGCGCGAGATTTCTGAAAGTCGTCCAGGCGATCGGGCATGAATCCTCCGGGGAATTGGCAGTCGGACACACCGACGGCGCCAGCATTATGAACCAAAATCTCTAGCAATGTCCCTTGTGCGAGGCGCTGCGTTAGTCGGAGGTGGGGGCGAGCGCCTTTTCCACTAATTCTTTGGCGCCGGGTTTGCCGGCCAGGACGAGATCGGCCCACTCGACGCCGACTTTGGACAGGCGCACGGCTTCGCTCGTGAGGGACTCGGGACCGCCGGAATCCGCGTTGCCAAAAAAGATGCGGTCCATGGGATGGGCGGCGGCGAGGCGAGTTTTTGTGTATTGGCCGGGCGCGGCGATAAACATGGGATGGCCGCGGCGGTAGATGCGCACTTCGACGGGATCGACGTTGAATTCGGGTATGAGCTTTTGAAAATCGGCAAGGACGTGGGCGGCGAGGGATTTGCAGTCATCTTCCGCGAGCAAGGTGGAGCGCTGGTTTTCGCGGAGAGGCGTGTAGAACGAGAGGATGTTGTGCTTCTGCTTGTAGCCGGGACTGTTGCGGACGGTCCAGTCGGCGACGATGAAGTCGGTGAAGGAGTTTCCGGGGCACCAGTTGTCGTAGCCGCGATTGTAGACGGGCTTGTCGAAGATGACATTCACGACGGGATAGGGAGCGTAGCGGAAGTGGCGCATGGCGGTTTTTTGTTCATGGGGAAGATTTAGGACGATGCGGGAGGTGATGTGCTTGGGAGTGCACATGAGGACGACTTTGGCGGCGACGGTCGTGAGCTTGCCTTTGTGGAGATAGGTGACGCGGACGGCGTCCTTGTCCTGAATGACGGCGACAACGGCGGCGTTGTCCAGCATACGCTCCTTGTATTTAGGCTGGAGGACTTCGACGAGTTTGTGGGTGATGCAGCCGAGCCCGCCCGGGAGGATCACTCGCTTGCTGTCGGCGCCGGTTGCGAGATCTTGCATGGCGGAGATGGCGACGAAGGCGGAGGTGTCTTCGTTGGTGGCGCCCCAGTTGGAGGGGCCGTAGCCGTCCCACCACTGCGCGACTTCCGGAGCGTAGGAGGCGGTGAAGTTGGTGAAGGGTTGGGCGTCCAGCGCGGCCATTTTTTCGGTGATTTTGATTTTCATCAGGTCGTCGCGGAATTTCTTGAAGCTATCGCGGACTTCTTTTGGATAGGGCAATTGATCGAGGCCGGCTTTCCAAGTGTCCGGGACGAAGGTCTGGTTGACGATGGTGGGGTCTGGATTGTTGACGAAGGGCAGCTTGAGGCCGATTTCGCTGGCGAGCTGGTCGCCATCGTCTCCTTTGAAGGCGTAGGCGGAGCCGGTGGCGAAGGGTTGGCCGTCGTATTCTTCCTGGAAAGCGTTGCCGCCGAAATGGTCTTCTTTTTCGAGGAGGAGCCAATCTTTGCCGCGAAGGAAATAGGCGGCGGAGAGGCCGGCGACACCTCCACCGACGATGACGATGTCGGCTTTGCGGGTGGCGTCGGGATGTTCGAATTGATGGCCGTCGCGAATCTGGTGGCAGATTTCGAAATGTTCGCCGTGGACGAGCGGGGCCGCGTTCGAATCGGAAGCGGGCGCGGCAAGAAGCGTTTTGTCTATGGGACAGCCGGCGGCGACGGAACCGACGACGACGAATTTGATGAACTCACGGCGTGACGACGACATACATCCTCCTAGGGTGTTTCGATAAGTTCTTGCGCTTCGGCGCCGAGGCCGCGGGTGCGGACGCGGTACCAGATGATGATGAGGGCGACGGAAACGGCAAAGATCAAGGTGGAGACGGCGTTGATTTCGGGGGTGATGCCGCGGCGGAGGCGGCCCCAGATTTCGAGCGGGAGAGTATTGTCGCGGCCGATGAGGAAAAAGGTTACGGCGATTTCGTCCATGGAGAGGGTGAAGATGAGCAGCCCGGCAGCGATCATGGAGAGCTTGAGATTTGGAAGGGTGACGCGCCAGAAGGTTTGCCAGGGAGTTGCGCCGAGATCAAGGGAGGCTTCTTCCTGGGCGCGATCCATTTTTTGCAGGCCGGCGAAGAGTTCGGTGGTGGCGACGGAGATGAGCGCGGTGCCGTGGCCTAGGAAGACGGTGAAGAGGCTGAGTTGAACGTGGGCGAAGACGGCGAACATTAATAAGGAGAGGCCGGTGATGATGCCGGGGAGAATCAGGGGCAAAAGGACGAGACGGCGGAAGAGCGCTTTTCCGGGAAAGTCTGCGCGGTCGAGGGCGAGAGCGGCAAGTAGACCGAGGGTTAGCGACAGAACGACGCTGCCGGCAGCGACGAAGAGACTGTTCAGGACGGAGTCCCAGATGGGGCCGTCGGCGAAAAGCTGGCGGTACCAATCGAAGGTGAAATGGCGCGGGGGGAAGCCGCCGACGCCGTCGCGATTGAACGAATAAAGGATGAGGACGATGATGGGGAGATAGACGAATGCGAAGACACACGCGGCGTAGAGCGTGAGCAGGGGAGCGCGGCGGGTTGGAGAGGTGGCGGTCATTTGAAGGACCAGCGCTTTTCAAGACGCTCGGTAAGGAAGAGAAGAGAAATGACGACAAAGAGGATGCAGACTGAGATGGCGGCGCCGAGCGGCCAATCGTAGGCTGCGCCGAAGAGGCTTTGCACCACGTTGGCGATCATGGTGCCGGAAGCGCCGCCGACGAGTAGGGGAGCGAGGAAATCGCCGAGGGAGAGGACGAAGGCGAAGGTGGCGCCGGCGATGAGGCCGGGGAGCGAGAGCGGGAGAATCACCCGGAGGAAAGTTTGCGTGGAGCTGGCGCCGAGATCTTGGGAGGCTTCGACGAGCGGGCGAGGGATGTGCTCGAGGGCGGCGTAAATGGGGAGAAAGACAAAGGGCGTGTAGATGTGAGTGAGCATGAGGACGACGGCGAATGGGCTGTAGAGGAGGAACGAGACGGGTTCGTGAGTGAGATGAAGATATTGGAGGAAGCTGTTGAGAACGCCTTCGCTGCCGAGAATGGTTTTCCAGGCGTAGCCGCGGACGAGATAGCTGACCCACAAGGGCACGACGACGAGTTGGTAGAGGAGTTCCTTGCGGCCGCCGGAATGAAACGAGAGGTAGTAGGCGAGCGGATAGCCGAGGAGCAGGGAGCAGAAGGTTACGGAGGCGGCGATGCGCATGGTGCGGAGGAGGACTTCGATGTAGACGGGCTTTGCGAAGAGAGTGTGGTAATTGTCGAGGTTCCATTGGTGGACGAGGAGGCCGTCTTTGACGGCCCAGAAGCTGTGGGCGAACATCAGGGCATAGGGAAGCAGGAGGAAAAGGCCGACCCAGAGGAGGGGCGGGAGAGAAACGAGCGTTTTGTAGGCGCGGGAAAACATAGAGAGGAGTTTGGTGACCGCCGACTCGTGAAAACCAATGAAGGAATCGGGCTTCCGCTTGCGAGTCAGTTCACTAAGAAATAGGACCTCCCTTCTTCATGTTCATTCCTGGACGCGGACGGCGTCCGCGATCGAGAAAACAAAATCATGTTCACCCGACAGCGGGCCATGCACGGGAATTCGTACGCGCAAGAACTGCCCTGCGCCGCAATCCACTTCGAGCAGTTCACTGGAACCGCCATAGAGCTGCTGTCGGATGGAAGCGCGGAATTTTACTTCGGTGGCCTGACGCCCGCCGCCTGCGCAGAGTCGGATCGCTTCTGGCCTGAGTGAGAATATGGCAAGGCCGTCCGGGGCGTCCAATGGCCAGCGGAGAACGCCGCACGTCGCGATACTGCCGCGGATTTCCCCTTGCAGCAAATTGGTTTGGCCGATGAACTGGGCGGTGTAGGCGGTGGCCGGATGCGCGTAGATTTCGCGGGCAGTGGCGACCTGTTCGAGGGCGCCATCGCGCAACAGGGCGATGCGGTCGGAGAGCGCCATGGCTTCTTCCTGGTCGTGAGTGACGAATAGAAAGGTGATGCCGAGTTCGCGCTGGAGGGATTTCAGTTCGCCCTGCATTTGTTTGCGGAGATTGGCGTCGAGAGCGGAAAGGGGCTCGTCGAGAAGAAGAAGCTGCGGGCGATTGACGAGAGCTCTGGCGAGGGCGACGCGCTGCTGCTGGCCGCCGCTTAATTTGGAGGGTCGGGAGGCGGCGAACTCTTCCATTTTTACCATGCGCAGGGACTGATCCACGCGGTCGCCGATTTCTGCAGCGGGCGTATTTTTCACGCGCAAACCGTAGGCGACGTTGTCTCGTACGCTGAGGTGCGGGAAGAGCGCATAGTGCTGGAAGACGGTGTTGACGCGGCGCTTGTAGGGCGGGAGCGTGTCCAGCCGTTCACCACCCATCCAGATTTCGCCCGCGCTGGGTTGTTCGAAACCGGCGATCAGGCGGAGGAGCGTGGTTTTGCCGGAGCCGCTTTCGCCGAGCAGGGTGAGGAATTCACCGGAAGCAATGCTCAGAGAAACGCCTTTCAAAACGTCACGCCTGCCAAAACATTTGGACACTCCCCTGATCTCAAGAAGTGCTGTGGTTGGGGTGTGGGAAGGATGAAGCGAATTTGCGCCGACTGAACTCACGGGGCGTTCTTCACCTCATTCCAGATTTCCGTGTACTTGGCGCGGCGCGGAACATCTTGCCAGAAATAGATCCGTTGCATGTAGGCATCTGGATTGTCGAGATGCAGGCCCTTCTTCTCGTCCTCGCTGAGGAATTGGGATGCCCCCGGGTTTGCGGGCGTGTAGTGGGTAACGTCGCTGACTTTTTTCTGCGTCTGAGCTTCGATCATATACTCCAGAAACTCCGTGGCCAGCTCCTTGCGGGTGCTAGCTGCGGTGATCATCAGATGATCGATCCATCCTGTGGTATTTTCTCTTGGAATCACCTCGCCGATGGGAAACTTGAGCGCGCGAAGCTGGTTGGTCATCAGCGGCCAGCCCATGGCCAGGATAATTTCATGATTTTGGAAAAGGTTGGTCAACTCTCCGCCGGTGCTCCAGTATTTGCGGATATTGGGCTTGATCTCGATCAGTTTTTTCTTTACGGCTTCAAGCTGGTCGTCCGTCAGATCATAAATATGATTGGGATCGGGTTTGTCGTAACCAAGAACCTGCGCGGCCATGTACACGCTGGAAAGTTCATCCCAAAGTGAAATCTTTCCTTTGTACTTGGGATCCCAGAAGAGGTTCCAGGAATCGGGCGGCTGGGGGAAAACGGTCGTGTCATAGAGGATAGGATTGGGGCCCCAGATAAAGGGAACTCCATAGACCTGGCCGTTGCTTTTGACGAGGGGGAGGTTGCGGAGCCTTGGGGAAAGCTGAGAATACGAGGAGATTTTGGAGAGATCGAGAGGCGCCACCAAGCCAGCCTTCACAATCGAGGTGGCGACGTCGCTGGAGGGGGAGATGACGTCGTAATTGGAGGCGCTGCCGCCGCGCAGTTTGGCGACGAGCTCGTCGCTGGAGCCCATGTAGGAGGCGGAGACTTTGCAGTGATGGCTCTCCTCGAAAGCTTGGACGAAGGAAGGATCGGCGTAGCCTTCCCAGACGAGCAGGCTCAAGGAATCTTGGCTCTTCTTGCAGGCGGTGTTGGTTAACGCAAGCGCCAGAAGTCCGAGAAAAATTGCGCGAACTTTCATCGCCCCTCCATCCAATTCGATTTCACGCTCATGCACCGTTAGCTTCGAAACTCAGAAGGTTGGCGGCGTGTTGATCCACAGCAGCCAGGTTTCTTTCCGCCCCGGATTTTTCCAGCGATGCGGCGTGGAACTTTCGAAATAGAGGCTGTCGCCGGGCTTCAAACGGTAATGTTCCTCGCCGTTCAGCCAGATTTCAAAGTCGCCGCGGAGCACGTGGAGAAATTCCTCGCCTTCGTGGGTGTAGGATTCGCCGCTGCCGCCGCCGGGTTTGACGCGGAAAAGATGCGGTTCCATCACGGTATTTCCCCAGGCAAGCAGCTCCATGCGAACGTCCGGGGTGGTTTCCAGAATTTTTCGCTGATGGGGCCGCACGAGGCGGGGATTATCGCCGGCGGCCTCGAAGAGGGACAAGATGTTTGTGCGATAGAAGCGAGCGATGCGGCGAAGCGTGGCGATGGAAGAGCGCATTTGGCCGCGTTCGAGGGCGCTGAGGAAACCCACGGAGACGCCGGTGGACTTGGCGACTTGCGCGAGGGAGAGGCCGCGGCGGGTGCGCAAGCGGCGGAAACGCTGGCCGGGATGCGGAGAAGTTTCGGCGGTAGCGGTGACGATTCCCTGGCGCTTGAGAACGTGGACGATGGCAGCGGGATTGAGGCCGCGAGCGCGGCGCAAAAAAATGGCGCGCTGCAGCAGGCGCACATCGGCTTCGGAGTAGAGGCGGTAACGGCTCTCGGTGCGCTGCGGGCTGACGAGGCCGAGCGCTTCCCAGGCGCGCAGCGCGGACGAGGAAATGCCGACGCGGCGCGCCACTTCGCTGATGCGCAAGGGGCGATGGAGGCCGCGCGGTGCTAATCCTTTGGATAAATTCTTTCTGCTTGACACGGATGCCGGCTTTCTCTAAGTTTGCTGGATTATAGTAAGGTTTCAGGGGCACAGCAACCACGAAGAATGCGTCCTCCAAAAATTCTTCGGGGCAAGGGGTGAGGATATGAAGGGTGAGGCACGCTTCCGGCAGATCCGTTCTTCCTGCTGCCACGGCATTTTATCCGCCAGTCTATTTGCAGTTGCGATGCTTCTTGCGGCGCCGTTTGCGAGCGCGCAGAGCACCGGCGGCCGCATTCGCGGCACGGTGATGGATGCCAGCGGCGGGGCCATTCCGGGTGCCACCGTTACGCTAATCAATGAGGCAACGCATGCGATCCGCGACATTCAGTCTGGCGCGAACGGCGAATACATTTTTCTGGAAGTGCCGGTTGGCAGCTACGAAATTGATGTGACGACCAAGGGCTTCAAGAAGTACACGCGCAAGGGGATTGCGCTGGATTTGAACGAAGTCATCAGCGTGGACCTTACCTTGCAGGTTGGTGGCTCGACGGAAGTGGTGGAAGTGACGGGCGCGCCTCCGGTGGTGGATACGACTTCGACGCAGCTGGGCGCGGTTGTCAACGAGCGTTCGTCCACGCAATTGCCGCTGAACCAGCGCGACGTTTATCAGTTGCTGCAATTGCAGCCGGGCGTACAATCACAGATTGGAAACAATTTGTTTTATGGCTCGGACAAGGCGGGCGTCGTTACGGTGAACGGCGGGCGCGGCCGTGCGAACAATTATTCGGTAAATGGCGGTGACGGAAACGATCTGTTTGCGAACTTGCCGGCGGTGCAGCCTTCGCCGGACAGTATCGAAGAGTTCCGCGTGATCACCAACTCGTTTGATGCCGAGTATGGGCGCAATTCGGGGGCAGTCGTCAACGTGGTAACCAAGTCCGGTACGAATGACTGGCACGGCAGCACGTATGAGTTCTTCCGCAACACGGTTCTGAATGCGCACGGGTTCTCATTTCTGCAGACACCGAAGCCTCCCTTCAACCAGAACCAGTTTGGGGGAACGATCGGCGGACCGATCAAGAAGGACAAAACTTTTATTTTTGGATCGTATGAAGGACGCCGCGTCGTCCAAGGAATTGTCTCTCAGCCGGTGCCCGTACCGACAGCAGGAGATCTGGCCGGAAACTTTGGAGCGCCGTTTTCCGGCACTCTGACCGATCCCACGGTGGCCAACATTTTTGAGAATCGCGCGGGATGCGGTTCTAGCCTTTCTCCTAGCCAACAAACCAGCTTGGCTGCTGTGGCTGCGGGCACGCCACAGCCTTACGATTCCATATTTACAAACGGTGTAGTTCCAGTTGGATGCTTTGATCCTGTCGCAGTGAGCCTTGTGAAGTACCTGCCCGGTTCGGGAGGGACTAGCTCACAGGCACAGGACGTATCCAAAGCGACGGACCGGGGAGATCAGTTCACCATTCATTTCGACCAAATCCTCAACAAGGACCAGAAGCTCTCCGTCTACTACTACTACAACAATGACAACACTCTTGATCCCTTTGCGATCTTCCAATTAGCCGGCGCTTCGCTGGGCAATTTTGGCGGCCGGATCATTTCGCATGTACAGCAAGTCAACGCCAGCCACACGTGGACGATCGGGTCGACAGCAGTGAATGAATTCCGGTTCACGCTGTTCCGCGAGGCAGAGCCCCAATTCTATACGCCGACAACCACGAATTTGGTGACTGCGTCATGCGGGACCGGAGCGGCTGCGGCGTTCTGCTTCACGGGCACATCCGACACCCCGCTAGTGGACGCCAACGGAAATCCTCTGGGCACGGCGGCGAATCCTAATGTGCCGGTCTGTCCGGGCCAGTTCGGATGCGGCATTCACCCGGGACTTGGTTCGCAGTTCGAAGGAGTGCCCTTTTTCACGCTGAATGGCACGACCGGCCTTTTCGGAAACAACTTCGAAGGACAATTGCCGCAGACGGGCAACACGTTTCAGTTCAGCGACAATTACAGCAAGATCATCGGCAAGCACAGTTTCAAATTTGGCGCGGATACTCGGTATCAAAAATTCGACCAGACGGTCTACTTCAACGTAAACGGAGAGTACATCCTAGGCTCGGGCGGCCCCAACGATACCGGCTCTTCCGATCCGTATGCGAACTTCTTGCTGGGCTTGCCGACCTCGTATGCACAGGGCTCCGGCAACAAGGAACTCGTGCGCAGCACGTCGGTTTATCTCTTCGCGCAAGACAGCTGGAAGCTGAAGTCCAACGTTACGCTGAACTACGGAATTCGCTGGGAGATGAACACGCCGCTGACGGATATCGGCCAGAAGGTGCAGCGGTTTAATCCCGGGCAGGTCTCCACGGTCTATCCCTGCGTGCTGAGTCCGGCGAGCAATTTGTTTGGCCCGGGGAATACCTGCGAAAACCAAGGAGTGACGCCCACCGGACTGGTTGTGCCGGGAGATAAGGGCGTGCCGGGTGGATTGATCAGCACTTATACCAAAGCATTTGCGCCGCGGCTGGGCCTCAATTGGAGCCCGGGTTGGAAAGATGGAGCAATGGCCAAGCTGACGGGTGGACCGAACAAGACCACGGTCAGCATGGGATGGGGCTTGTTCTACAATCCGATTGAGCAGTTGGTGCTGGAACAGTTCGTAGCCGAGCCGCCGTTCGGCATCAGCAACTCCGTTTCGAATCCGCTGTTGAGCACGCCGTTCGTCTCGCAGGAAGGGACGACAAAGCCCAACGTGTCCAACGGTTTCTTGACTCCACCGCGCAATCAGCCGGTGGACTGGTCGCTATACCGTCCGATTTTGCTGTTCGGACAATTTCCGACGAACCTGAGAACGCAATACTCGGCGCAGTATAACTTGACGATCAAGCGCGAACTGCCGGGGAACGTTTTGTTTCAGGTTGGATACGTGGGCTCGCAAGGGCACCGGCTTCTGGCCATCTTCGATCAGAATGCCGCGAACGCGCAGACCTGCGTGGACCTTGCCAATCTTGGACAGGGCTGCGGCCCGTTCGGTGAAGACAGCCAATATAGCTTCACTCTTCCGCAGGGCTCCGTTCTCCATCTGCCTTATATCGGTGGGCCAACTCCAGGAGGTCCGAATATCCCTTGCCCGATCGTGGGCCCGACTCCTACCGGCTGCACGATCACGGGTGCGGCGGGAGGAACTCCAGTTAATTTGGTGGGCCTGCGGCCCTACTCTTCCCCCAATTGCGATCCGCTCAGTACAACTCCGTTGACAAGCGGGTGCCCGGCGGATGGAACACCGATCTTCGGGAGTATCTTCAATGAAGATACCGCGGCGCATTCGAATTACAATTCGCTGCAAGCGCTGCTTCAGAAGCAGTTCTCTCACGGGCTGCAGTTTCAGGCCTCTTACACGTTCAGCAAGTCGCTGGACAACGCTTCAAGTTTTGAAGAAATCCTGAATCCAACCAACTTCAACGCGACGTATGGGCCATCGCTTTATGATGCGCGGCACCGATTCGTCTTCAACTACGTTTGGGAATTGCCGGTGCCAAAGAAAGAGGGATTTACCGGCAAAGCGGTGAACGGCTGGCAAGTGTCGGGAATCTTCACGTATCAAACGGGATTCCCGATTCTGATCAGCAATTGCAACGACAGTGAGCTGGAGGGCAGCATCCAGGGATTCGAATGTCCCGGGAAACCGAATCTCACCGGGCCTTTACAGATTACAAATCCTCGCACGACGGGTTTTGGGTTCAACGTCAACCAATTCGACAACAACGTGACGCTGGGAACGTTTGGCAATGCGCCGCGGACGGTGTGCTGCAATTCGCCGATCAACAACTGGGACATGGGAGTCTTCAAGGACACGCCGGTGGGCGAAAAGATGCGTTTGGAATTCAGGACAGAGATTTTCAACGTGTTCAATCATACGCAGTTCTACAGTATTGATGGCAACTCCGGTAATCTGGGAACGACGTTTGGGCAGCCACAGAAGACGCGCGATCCGCGGCTGCTGCAATTTGCGCTCAAGCTTCTTTTCTAGAGTTCGAAGGAGATCCAAGGCAAGAAAGAGGGCGCCCCTAGCAGGCGGGGGCGCCTTCGCACGTCAACAAAAGCCGAGAAGAAGTCCCCGAATTTCCAGAGATTTTCCATCTGAGACTGACCGCAGGGAATAGACCTGTGAGGGTAACGGCACAAGGGCCAACCCATGGAGCACGCAAATGCACGACGCACTACAAAAAGAAATCGCCACGTATGAGAAGCGCACGCCGAAATCAGCCGTAGCGTACAAGCGGGCGCTGCAACGTATCCCGCTTGGTGTTGCCAGTAATTACCGGCACTACGAGCCGTATCCCCTTTTCGTGAAGGACGGAAAAGCGGGCCGGATTCACGACGAGGACGGCAACGAATACATTGACCACAACCTGTGTTTTGGGGCGCTGATGGCGGGGCATTGCCATCCCGCGGTGGTGAAGGCGGTTGAGCAGAAGCTGCATGAGGGAACGACGTTTGGGATGCCGCATGACCAGGAGTGGGAACTGGCGGAGGAGATCTGCGCGCGGTATCCGGTGGAGATGGTGCGGTTCGGGTCGAGCGGGACGGAAGTGACCATGCATGCTTGCCGCATTGCGCGCGCGGCGACGGGTCGCGACAAGATCTTGAAATTCGAAGGCTCTTATCACGGCTTGCATGACACTGCTTTGGTGAGCGTCAAGCCGAAGGTGGAAGACTACGGCGATCCAGATGCACCCAATTCCGTTCCCGGGGGTGGAGGAATACCAAAGAATTCTCTGGAGAACGTGGTTGTCGCCAGCTTCAACAATCTGAAGAGCGTCGAAAACCGGTTCAAGCAATATCCCGGGCAGATTGCCGCGATCATTCTCGAGCCCATACTGATGAACGTCGGATTGTGCATGCCGCAGCCGGGGTTTTTGCAGGGGTTGCGCGATATATGCGCGAAGAATGGGACGCTGCTGATTTTTGACGAGGTGAAAACCGGCGCGAAACTTGCGTGGGGCGGCGCCAGCGAATTTTTCGGCGTGAAGCCGGACATGATTTGCCTGGCGAAGTCCATCGGAGGGGGATTGCCGCTGGGCGCGTTTGGCGCAAGCCGCGCGGTGATGGATCTGATCTCGCAACACAAGGTGTTCCACGGCGGCACATACAACACGAACCGCGTATCGATGGCGGCGGGGCTTGCGACGTTTCGGGAAGTGCTGACCCGCGAGAACTACGCGCACGTCGGCAAGCTCAGCAAGAAACTCACTGAAGGCTACCGCGCCATTGTGGCGAAATCGGGGCTAACCGCGTACGTAGCCAGCGCGGGCGTCAACGGCGCGCTGATGCTGTATCCGCAGGAGATTCGCAACTACCGCGACTGGACCAAGGTCGACGTCGATCTCTGGCGGCACTATTGGTTTGCCATGGTGAATCGTGGCGTGCTTGCGCAGCCATATTGGTGGGACGAGCAGTGGACCATTTCGGTGCAACACACCGAGGCGGACATTGACAAGCATCTGGCGGTTTTCGAAGAGGTCGCGCCGGCGCTAGCGAAAGCGCAACACGAGCGGGGCGCCGCGTTTGTTGGCGCAGCGGGACACTAACCGGCGCGGGTAGGAAGTTCAGGAGAGAAGTAGCTTGGCGAACGAGGTCACGACATCTCCCGAGCCAGCGGTGGCGCAGGACGCGCCCCATCTGCGCAGAGTTCTGGGGCGTTGGGACCTCGTTCTGCTTTTTGTCGTCGCGATCGTAAATCTCAACGTGGTTCCGACGATTGCGGCGAACGGTGGGGTAACCGTCTGGCTTTGGGCTCTGGCGCTGCTGCTGTTTTTCTGGCCACAGGGAATCGCGGTCATCGAGCTAGCGCACCGCTATCCCGGTGAGGGCGGCGTTTATTTGTGGGCCAAACGTGTATTTGGGGATTTCCACGGTTTCCTTTCGGGCTGGTGCTACTGGACGAACAATATTTTTTACGTGCCGACGGTACTCCTGTATTTCGTTGGCATCTCGGTGTACGTGGCAGGTCCGCGGGCGCGGACGCTAGCGGACAATCCGTGGTTCGCACTCGGCGCGTCCATGGTGCTTTTGGTCTTGTTGGTGGGGTTGAATGTGCTGGGCCTGGGCGTCGGCAAATGGATCAACAATCTTGGCGGGATTGGCACGGCAATCACGGCGACCACGCTGATTGGCCTCGGGCTTGTCGTTTTATTCCGGTTTGGCACCACGATGACTGCGAGCGATTTTCGTGTTACTGGAGATATTCGCTTGATCGGCTCGTTTGGCGTGATCTGTTTTGGGCTCGTTGGACTGGAACTGGCTTCCGTGATGGGCGACGAGATTCAAGATCCGCATCGAACGCTTCCCGGTGCGGTCGGGTGGGGAGGACTGCTCTCGGGGATTTTGTACATCGGTGCAACACTGACCTTGCTACTTGCGGTGAGCAAGCAAGATATCGGCGTGCTGCAAGGGGTCGTGCAGGCGGTCAGCCACATGGCCGATCAAGTGAAAGTGCCGTGGATTGTCTCGCCATTTGCGTTTGTGCTGAGCATTTCGATTGCGGGCATCGCTTCAGCCTGGCTTGCGGGGTCGGCGCGGATTCCTTTTGTCGCGGGGCTCGATTCCTATCTGCCTGAAGGGTTGGGCAAAGTGCATCAGAAATATGCGACGCCGTATGTCGCACTGATCGTGCATGCAACTTTTTCTGCGATTTTTCTGGGAATGAGTTTTGTCGGCGCCGGCGTGAAGGAAGCCTTTGTAACCATGCTGGACCTGGCCGTAGTTCTGCAGTTGGTGCCATTTTTATACATGCACGCCGCATTACTGAAGCTTGCGATGGAATCGGCGCCGGGCGAGGGGTACTACAGCAAGACGACACTTCTTCTTGCCGGCGGTTTCGGATTGCTCACCACGATTCTGGGAATGGGCGTCGCGTTCATACCGTCGCACCAGATCGAATCAATCCGACTATTCGAAATCAAGATGTTTAGCGGAACATTGTTTTTTCTGGGACTTGCGTGGTTTTTCTTTTTTGTGTATGGGCGGCGGAAGGCCGCGCGGAAACTGGCGGAGGCGTCCGCGCTTTGAAGTGAATTTGGGAGGCAGTGATGTCGAGCAGTGCGAAGACGGTGGTTCGAGCCTATCAAAACTATATCAACGGACAATGGGTGAAGAGCGCTTCCGGCGAGATGTTTCCCGTCTACGATCCCTCGACGGAGGAAGTGATCGCGAATGTTGCGTCGGGAACGGCGGCAGATGTTGACCAGGCGGTGAAAGCGGCGCGGGCGGCGTTTGATACCGGACCGTGGGGGAAGACGAACGCGGCGGAGCGGGGCCGCCTTCTTTACAAGCTAGCGGAAAAAATTCGGGCGAACGCCGCGCAGCTTGCGGAGCTGGAATGCCGCAATTCGGGCAAGCCCATCGTGGAGGCGGAGTTCGACATCGCGGATGCCGCGACGTGTTTCGAATACTATGCTGGCCTGGCGAACAAGGTCTTGGGGCACGTCAATCCCGTGCCCGCGAATGCGCTGAGTTTCACTCTGCGCGAACCGGTCGGAGTCGCTGGGCAGATCATTCCTTGGAATTATCCGCTGGTGATGGCGGCATGGAAGCTCGCCCCGGCGATTGCAGCGGGATGCACTTGCGTGCTCAAGCCGGCTGAGCAGACGCCGCTTAGCATGATGGAGGTCGCCAATTGGTTTGAAGAGATTGGCCTGCCGCCCGGGGTGGTCAATATAGTGAATGGACTTGGGGAAACGGCAGGTGCCGCGCTGGTCGCGCATCCTGGGGTGGACAAGATTGCGTTTACCGGGAGCGCCGCGGTAGGAAAAATCATTGTGAAGAGCGCCGCGGACACGCTGAAGCGGGTGACGCTTGAACTCGGCGGCAAGTCTCCCAACATTTTCTTCGAAGGCGCGGATTGGGAAGCAGCCGTGGACGGCGCGCTTTTCGGAATATTCATCAATCAAGGCGAGGTTTGTTCCGCGGGCAGCCGCATCCTCGTGGAAAAGAAAATCTATTCGAAATTCGTGGAAGCCATGACGGAAAAGGCCAAGCGCATCAAGCTAGGCCCGCCACTCGAGCGCGAAACGAAGATGGGGCCGCTGGTCAGCAAGGAGCAATACGACCGCGTCGGCTCATATCTGGATCTCGGGAAAAAAGAGGCGAAGGTGGCCATTGGCGGCGGGCGGCCGAAGCAGTTTGGGAAGGGCTTCTACGTCGAGCCGACGATTTTCTACGACGTGGATAACAACGCGCGTATCTCTCGCGAAGAGATTTTCGGCCCCGTTGCGTCCGTGATTCCGTTCGAAGGGGAACCGGAAGCGATTCGAATCGCCAACGACACGCCGTACGGACTCGCGGCAGCGGTCTGGACGCGGGATATTTACAAAGCGTTTCGCGTCGTGAAATCACTGCGCGCCGGCATCGTATGGGTGAATCACATGCAGCCGACGTACGTGGAAGCGCCGTGGGGCGGGTACAAGCAGTCGGGCTTCGGGCGCGAGCTGGGTCCCTGGGGACTTGAAGAATACCTCGAAACCAAACAGGTGTTCGTCAATCTCGACGAGACCCCGATCGGCTGGTACTAGATTTCAAAGCAAGGAAAACGAAAATGTCTACCATTCAAATCCGCACGGAAATTCCTGGACCAAAGTCACGCGCCTTAATGGTGCGCCGTGAAGCAGCAATTCCACGTGGCCCAGCGAATGCCACGCCGGTTTTCGCGGCGCGCGCCGAAGGCGCGGTCATCGAAGACGTCGACGGAAACCGATATCTCGATTTTGCAGGAGGCATCGGCTGCCTGAATATCGGCCATCGCTCTCCGCGGGTGACGGCCGCGATACGCGAACAACTCGAGAAACATTTGCATCTTTGCTTCGCCGTCACGCCCTACGAAGGTTATGTCGCCGTCGCGGAGAAGCTGAATGCACTTACTCCCGGGAATTTTCCGAAGAAAACCATTCTGCTTAACTCCGGCGCAGAAGCCATCGAAAATTCCATCAAGATCGCGCGCGCCTACACGAAGCGTCCGGCGGTGATTTGCTTCGAGGACGCTTTTCATGGCCGCACATTATTGACGATGTCGCTGACAAGCAAGACGCATCCATACAAAGCCGGCTTCGAGCCTTTTGCTAGCGACATTTACCGGATTCCCTTTGCGTATCCGTACCGAGGCGAAAAGGGAGCTACCGCGGAGACGTTCGCACATTATCTCGAAGACGCTTTCAAGCGATCCGTCGCCCCGGAATCCGTGGCTGCGGTGATCGCCGAGCCGGTTCTCGGGGAGGGCGGTTTCATCGTTCCGCCGCGAGAATACTTCAAGCTGCTGCAGAACATTTGCCGCAAACACGGCATTCTCTTCATCGCGGACGAGGTGCAAACGGGCTTTGCGCGCACGGGCAAGTGGTTTGCTTCGGAACATTTCGGGATCGAGCCGGATTTGATAGTCATGGCGAAATCGCTGGGCGGAGGAATGCCCATTGCCGCGGTGACCGGCCGCGCCGAAATTATGGACGCGCCCGGAGCGGGAGCCTTGGGCGGCACGTATTGCGGACATCCGGCTTCGTGTGCTGCGGCGCTTGCGGCGATTGAAACGATTGAGAAAGAAGGTTTACTCGCGCGGTCCACGGCAATCGGCAAATATTTTGAAGATCGCGCGCGCGGTTGGCAAAAGAAATGGCCTTTGATTGGTGAAGTTCGGGGCCTCGGAGGGATGTGCGCCATCGAACTAGTGCGCGACGCGAAGACGCGCGAACCTGCAGACTCCGAGACCAAGGAGATCGCGAAGTATTGTTACGAGCACGGCTTGATCACCATCACCGCAGGCACATTTAACAACGTGATGCGCATCCTTGTCCCGCTGGTGATCAGCGACGAACAATTTGACGAAGGGCTGAACGTCCTCGAAGCCGCGCTGGCTTCTGTCGTGGAACGCAAGCAGGCCGTACTTTCCCACGCGTAGCTCAGTTCTGACGGCGGTTCTTCGTGGCCCAAGCGAAGTTTGCGCGGCGGCACGTCCACCGCAAGAGAGGTCTTCTCACGCGTCGGCCGAACTACTTGTTGATGTCATCCTTTGCTTCGAGGCGCTTCAGCAGCGGCTGAAGAAAAGGCTTTGTGGCATCCGGGGCGCCGTTGATAGCCATGGTCATTTCCTTGGCTGCGGTTGTGAAGTCGCCGGAATTTGAGTCCACGCGCGCGAGCGCCAGGTGGCTGACCCAGTGGTTCGCATCTTTTTTGGAGACTTGGGGAAATAGCTCAAAAGCCCGCTTGGTGTTTCCTTGGCGTTGTAGGCCGCGAGCATAGACGTAGAGTTGGATCGCGGTGGCTTTGTCGAGGGCCGTGGCGAGCGTCTTTGCGGCTTCGTCCTTGCGGCTCATAGCGTCATAGATGCGTGACTTTGTCTCCCAATTCTCAAAGCGATCTTCGTTTTGAATGGAAGTGTCTTCCCACTTCAGCGCTTCTTCGAGATTGTAGTTGTTGTCCAGGCACCAATTCGCTGCTTCGTCGTAGCCGGCCCACGTGAATCCACCAACATTTCGAAGCTCGTTCTTGATGCTGCGCAAAACAACGGCTTTGACGTCCACCGAGATGTGAATGGGCACTGCAAGTTTTTCCCAGCGCAGGGTGGCTACGGCCGAATCCGGTTTCACGTCGTCGAAAACATACGTCAGAACCTCAAAAGACTCCGCCGCGCGCGGCTTTGCGATGACGCGCAGTGCATCTTCTTTTTCGTCGTAGCTGAAGCTGCCCCAGGAGGTGGAGTTCTTCGAGAAAATGATGGTCCATTGATCTTTGTCGGGAATCGTGTGCAAACCGTACGTTCCGGCCGGGAGGGGTTTTCCTTCCACGGTGACATCGTCCGAGAAAGTGATCGTGGTGTTTTCGTTCGCGCCCGAGCGCCAAACCTTGCCGTACGGCACGGTCTTGCCCCAGATCTCCCGCCCGCCGACTTCCGGCCGATGATAGACGATGGTAACGTCCGTCAGTCCGATGCGCTGCGAGACGGTCCCCCGCTGACTGACGCGAGGGATGTTCAACTCCGTCGGTTGGCCCCCATTCTTGAATTGCGCTGCGGCATTGCTTGCCAAGACGCCGCACCCAATCGCTAAACCCAAGACGCAAACACACGCTCTACGCATAAGCACACCAACCCCTCTCAACAAAGAATAGATTCTCGACTTTGCCGGAATCGCCCGGGGGACCACCCCACTCGCGATAGACGCTGCGCTGCTCAAGGGGTGAGCAGAGCCGAGGCCGAGGATGTTCGGCGGGCGATTTCAGGATAGGATATTGCAGTAGCGTGGGGCCCGTAGCTCAGCGGTTAGAGCAGCGGACTCATAATGCTTTGCGCAGTACCAGTCCCAGTGTTTTTTCAATGACTTACGTGGGAGACTTTTGAGGATTTTAGTAGCATTTCGGAGTCATTAGAGGGGGTTTTGGAGTCATAACGGAGTCATTTCGGAGTCAGGGTCAGCCAGCGCAAGGCGCTTTTTCCAAATCAGGATTCGCATTCAAGATTTCAGTTACATCCCCACTAAAAATTTTGGCGGCGTCAAGATCCCCCAAACCCAGCACCGTTGCGCCGCTTACCGCACGCACATAAAGAAGAGTGTTCTTGCGACTTCTCAATCTAAATTTACTCCCAGGCCATTTTGCCGACGAACTTTCTTCAACATAATCTATGATGGCTTGCCCAAGTTCTTCCGCGGTAGGTTTGGAGAGTTCGCGCACATGCTCTTGCCGCGTACTAATGGAAACTGTGAATTGTTTGGGATCAATTTTTAGCGTCAGATCGATCATAGCCCACACCTCCGAGTGATTAAAGCTATCACAGGCACTATTTCACTCTGGTTAATTCCCGTACATCTTTTTGAACCTAGCCGCCCTTCGGATGAAAATCTGTTGCTGCCATTTGAGCCGGGCATCGGGGTCTGGGTTTGGATCCCGCGGAGAGATAGATTCAGTCTGAACTGTTGGTATGCCCGGCTCTGGAGCCTGCAAAATTCTGTTTAACAGGAAGGCGTATAACTCAGTCAGTTGTCCGCAACTTGGGCACTTTAGTTTGACCTGGCTGGAAGGGTGAAAATGGCTGGGAAGTGGTTCGGGCCACAACACGCAAAAACTGCTCTCGCAGCCCGGGCAAGTGAACGAGTGATAGCTCGCCATGATAAGGACACTCCTGCGTTTGAGTTGTTGCATGTAGGAAGACGGAAACCGCAGTCTACTTTCTCTTGTTCCACAAGTCCATGAACAGTTTCACCACCATCGAGCCTTTAGAGGGAGCCTGGATTCGCTAAGAACCAAGCTCGCAGTTCTTCCAACTTTTGCAAAGCGTGAGGAAATGCCAGATAGGAGAGCCGGACTGAATCAGCCGACACGCTGGCATTCTGTGGATGAACCGCGTCGTTGCGTTGCACTCTGATAGCTTCAATCAAAGAAATTAGATGAGGTGAAGCCCCTTCCGTTACCGAGTACGGGATGATGCGAGGAGGTTGCTGAGCTTGGGTAATTACGTTCTGGATAAAACCAAAAAGCGAGTTCATGCTTCTACCGTTTATAAACCCTTCCAGTTTGGCTGTTTGCTTGGGGTCTTTGAATACCTTGCGCATGGATTCACCTAGCAAATAAACACCCTTCTCGGAAGCCGCACCGACCATGACGGCTGATGCAAAGTAAGTCCCACGCTCATAGGCTTTCAAGCCTTCGGTCACGTACTGCTCCATCACCGGGTCCAGAATAGGAACCAATTTGCGTAAGAAATTCAAGTAGCCATCAACGTCTTCCGGAACTGGCCCTGCACTAGCAGCCCACGCTTCTCCGCGAGTCGTCTTGTGGAATGCGAAGCTTGGAAAGCCTTGGAGGTTCGTCTGTATCCCACGCATTATGTACCCGGTGTTGAGCAGGTAGGAGAATCCCTCCGCAGCCGCAAATGTAAGAGGGTATGGTGCTTGGTTGATTTGATAATTCGTTCCATCGAATCCCTGTGTCTGCGACTTCCTTACGATGCCTTCAACCTTGGCATTCTCCATCACGCGCCACAAAGCATCTATGAAGGTCTCAAAACTGAAATTGCTCATTGGCCTCAAGGCTTCCCGCATGAAAGGAAGAATCCAGGACATCGTGTAATGAGTAGCCAATTTGTCGTTCCTCCGCAGATTCGTCTAGATCGAACCAAGTTCTTTGACCACGCCGCGAGCGTCTTTATCGTCACGCAGTCCAGCAAACTTCGAATGCCTGAGCCGATCTGCTTCTGTCCACTCCAGGAATTCTATTTGGGCGACGGCTTCCGGGCGAAGCCAAACGCATTCCTCCATTTTCTCAGCCGTCAGTTCGTCGCCCCAACGAGATTTGTGTGTATCCGGAAGATTGACGAAGGGTATCGTTGGGGATACGAGATGACGGATTTTCTCAAAGACTTGGCGACGTGACGCCGGAACAAAGCCGTTGCGGACGCGAGCAACATAAATCAAGTCCTCGCCTCGATAGTAGCCGACGATGAGGGAGTCAAATCCGTGCGGCCCTGGAATGTATCCGCCGATCACAAGCTCCTGGCTTTGATTCACGCGGTATTTGATCCATGCTCCCGTGCGTTTTCCAGGCTCATAGAAACTGTCCTTGCGTTTTCCAATGACGCCTTCAAGCTGTTGTTGACGCACAGCGGCCAACATATTGGTCCCTGACACGTTGAATTGTTCAGCGATGCGGATTCGAGGCGAGTAGAAATTCAGATGGGAGTTCATCAATTCACGACGGTCACTCAGGGGCAGTCTCGTCAGACCACGATCCTGGCAAATGAGGAGATCAAAGACGAAGTAGCAGATACTTGAAGCTCTGCTGCGAAACTGTGAAAGCAAATTAAAGTTTGGCCGTCCCGCATCATCCAGGGCCACAATCTCTCCATCGACGACCGTGCCGTCCGGGAGATCACGTAGAGATTCGACGATATAGGGATACTGTGCGTTGAATGATTTATTGCGACGGGAAAAGAGATCGATGCTGCCACTCCATTTCACCGCTACAGCGCGATAGCCGTCGAGCTTGATTTCGTAAATCCATCCCGGCCCGTCTATCAGCTTTTGGACGGGAGCGCAGTCCATCGGCGCGATGAACTCGGCTTTTCGATTCGGCAAGGCTGTTAGGTTCGGTCGAATTGATTTCCTCGTATATAGCCCATCAAACTTCTTGCTGCTTGCCGAGAGCGAGAAGCGCAGCAGGAACCCGGTAGCCAATCTATTGACACTTTAACTTTGACACAATAGTCTCTGTTGTGAAATGGAAAACAAAGCATCAAAGACCCGCTCACTGGACATAGCGTTTGTCATTACACCTGACCTCCTCAAACGATTAGCAGTAATTCTAGGTGAGACTTCAGATATTTTGGAGTACACCGCGAAATTCTCCGATGGCACCAACGTCCACTACGACAAGATAGAAGATGTGATCGGACAACCCAATTCTGACGAACGGTCAATCGTCTCCCTAATTGCAGGCACAGCCGATGGAACAGTCAAGTCGGCATACGTCAACCTGAAAAAGAACGATTCTCCATCGTTGGAATATACTATCAACGGCACACAGCGGGATGTGATCTACTTTGCAGACCAATTGGACGATTGGGTTGCAGCAACCCGCCAGTGGTATTCTCCATTTTTCTCTGGTCCATCTAATCCGTCTGGCGCTGGCGTCATACTCTTTTTTGTCGCTCTCTTTTTGCCAGTCTACGCATGGGACTCCATTTCACGGTTATCCACTGTCTTGGGGAAAGGCGGGTCATACCAGTGGATAGCACTCCCCGCGATGATAGCGATGTGGGTTGGAGAGTATTTCGTATTCAAACTTTTCCCGCGTGGAACCTTCGCTATCGGCCAGGGTGAGAAGCGGCATCAGTTCTTTATCTATCTTCGGAGAACTGTAATTTTCGGTACGCTACTTTCGATTCTTGTCCGGGCACTTTGGACTTGGTTTGCGAAGCATCCGTGAGATCGCCGTACTGAAGAATCCTAACCGGAGGAGTGATGGCGAAGAAAGAATGGATTGCGATGCATAACGGATGTCAAATCCGAGTGACAAACACATGGTTTGGCAGCGCCAAACTCTACATCGATGGCGACTCCCGCGACACAAGCAACAATATGTTCGTGTCCTCTCGCTCTCCGGCGTTAAGTGCGCGTGTGACACCCGCAACAGGTGTGACCCATTCTTAGTCCATCCACACAGATTTTTAATTTTAACGTTTACAGTGGCCTTTACGTAAACCTCGACAAACAGATCGGCGGCGACGTGTTTTAGATGCCTTGCAAGAATCGAAACCGCACTTTGACACCAGAGAAAGCAGAAATTGAGACCACTGAGGGTGACTTTTCGTCAGAGCGAGTCCGGGACTTTCAAGTCACGCTCTCGTAACCACATTGTTTCAAGTAGCGCCTCTTCAGAATCAAAAAGTGAAAAGGCGTTTAAGTTGTAGTCATTCAACAATCGTAGAACCTTGGTCCGTTCAGTTGAGGGCAGATTGAATTTCCACAGGAAGTCCTGCTTGTCTCGACTGCCGAACACAGGGTCGTGTGGGTAAAAATACCAACCCAAGTCTGAACCAAAAGCACAGCAGATTGTATAGTTGGATTGTTGGCGAAAGTGTCGGCGATGACTTCGAACGTATGGACCGATGGGACGCATCGCAGGCTCACCCACAGCCCCTCCCTTGAATCCCTTCGGCGCTTCGCAATAGACATAGATCGACCTCTTGTTAGGCTCAGCAGTCTGGTCTCTGAAAGCAAAGAAGGCTGCGACGTAGGGTGAATATGACCAATCAAGAAGGGGCGAAGGGAACCCGTGGTGTCTCAAATAAACCATGTATCGATACAGCTCCACTGATGGGAACTTACGGAGCGAAAATAGCTCACGGTCGTAAAACGATGTCTCAAGTTCTACGCTGTACTGAGGCACGTCCCAAATCACTCCAGTAAATGTCTCAACTGCGGGTCTGATCTGGCTTGCGACAAGCTGATAATAATCCTTGAGGCGCATCCGTTCGCATCCGGCTCGCTCCAAGGTGGTAGTTAACAAATATTTCGAATCATTCTGACCTCGAAAGAGCAACTCCGAAGGAGAACGACCAAACTCTTGACGCAGTTCAAGCAGTTCACATTCAAATGCGCCCCAATCTGATAAATCCTTCTCTTGTACGCCAGGCATTTTGTGTCCTCTATCCGATCTATTTGGTGTTCGTCCTCTTACGTGGGTGCGGACGCGTGGGGATTGCTTTGCCTGCGGATAATTCCTGTTTCCAGTAATCGGTAATTTCATCCTTTGATGGGTGAGCACTTGTACCGTGTTTGTCTGTTTCGATGCGCTGAAGGCGTTCGACTAGAAACGAGAACTCCGCGTAGATGGTGGGGTCTTCTCGTTGCTCCTGCTCGATGATCTGTCGCGCATCCGCATTGAGGATGAATACGTTATAGCCAAAAGTGTTCCACACGTCTGAGTCATCAAGATATCCGCGCTCCACAAGAAGGCCGACCGTCTCGAAAAAATCCAGCAACGGATATAGCTCGTCCGGGTTTTCTTCGTTTTTCAGCCGCTTCTCTGCCAACCCACGGCGATACGTGAGCATCGGTTCCTGATCGAATTTTTGATCGAGAGAAAGAAGATGTTGAACCTGTCCCTCCGCCTGAAACTCTTTGAGTTGACGGTAGCCGACAACCACGGCCACAAATGTGGTCAGAAATAGAAGTCCGGTGAAAACGGCGGTCCAAAAGTCTGGACTTGGGATACGAAGCCGAAGTTGTGTCATGGTAAAGTGCCTGGATTATATAGCAAACACACAGCGAATGGGGTTGGGGTGGACATTCTCGCGCTCACTTGCGGCGTGGGCGGCGCTTGTGTCCTTTTCGGATTTTCTTAAATCGTTTCTTCAGCCAATCGTATGCATCGTCGGCTAGTCGCTCAGCGAGCTTCTTCGTGAAAAACGTGCCCGGCACCAAAATGTACAAGATGGCATCATGTAGATAGGTGAGCGAGTACGCCGCAATGTCAGGGCGCGGATTTCGATACGCGAAGCGGACTCCTTTCAACCCTGGATACTTGGCCTTGAGATATGCTTCCAGTTCAGGTATGGCAACATCGATCTCATCGCTCTCTTCGGAGAAATACGGTACGCGAAGTTGCAGCGCAATCTCGTTCTGCGGACCCCTAGGGCTAACAGGCGACATGCACGGCATTCTACATTGAAGAGAGGCAGCTACGCCTAAACATGAGTTCGTCAACGGAAGCTTTCGCACAACTGAATGATTGGAAGAGCGGCTCTACAAGACTGTTCATGTATTGGGCTATCTCCACTGTCACCGGATGGTGCGTCGGAACTTTGAAGCATGCATCTTCAGCGGAATTGCATTTCGGAATCCAAGGAATCGACGGGAAAGACTTCCTGTTTGTGGTCAACGTACACTCTACATATCATCCGCGCTTCAGATTTTTAGATACACACGAGGGTGTCCCATTTTTCGCACCACAACGAGAGCGAAGCGAATTCGGCAAGGTATTAGAAATCTCCCTAGAGATAGATCAGCACGGGGAAAGTAAAGGCCGAGTTCTTTTGGCAGAACTTTTTCCTGACCAGGCCATTGAAGCGTGAACCATGACCCAAGCAACACCTGAAGACCACAGCCCGTCTGTTTCGATGTTGCGGCTCACCGCCGAACACCTGAAGAAAATTACATACGCACAATTGGTCCGGCCAGCCGTAGGTCCCGACGCGTCGCCAACCATCGAATTGATTCAGTGGGCCATCCAAGCGTATTCGTTTCCTTGGATTCGCCACGTGAACGCACTCATCAACGGAATAGTCCTGCTGATCGACAGCGATAACAAGGCTGCCGTGCGTATCATCGGGCGATCTTCATTCGAGTTTTGCGCCCACGCCTACTACGTGAAAAAGCACGTAAAGCAGAATCTCGACCAGAAAGATTTGGCCGCTGCGTGGAAGTTTCTTCTACCGATTGGGACCGGAAGCCGCTACATCAACGAATTCCACAGCACGCCGGAGGAGAGCGAGTTATTTCCTGTTGGACCACACATCAGCAAGGCAATCAATTGCTTCCAAAAGGAAGCGATGCCGACAGAGGACGACTACAGCTATTTGAGTGAATTCTGTCATCCAAACATGATGACGTTCACGCAGCATTATCGCTGGACCACTCCGTACACCATCGACTTTGTGGAGCAAGTGGAATTCGGCGCTTTTGGAGCTATCGCCGGGTCAACGATCCAAGGTCTGATGGCGATTAACGAATTGCTGGAAACTAGCGAGGAACGACAAATCAATGGCGCGATTGCCAGACTTCTGACGGCAATAGTGGACCAGCATCGTTAAGATAAGCATTGAACGTGTTGAGGACTTCATCTTGAATCTCCCAGGTCTCTAGAAATGGGGCCGATGAATGCGGGGAAGGCGCGGGCAGTGTAGATGCAACGGGTTTGTCCGGCGAGCCGCGGATTTCGGCGTGTTCACTTTCCGAACTGGACCTGCGAATGAGAGCCGCGATTTTCCCTTGCCCAAATACCCCATTGCCGGGGCATCCGCTCGCCCGGTTGTAGCGAAAAACAGCCCTAACAGAAGAAAAATCACAACTGCTTTTGCGAGCCGCATGTTTCCTCCGATGTCTGAAATTTTCACTAAGGTCTCCCAAACGTTGCGATAGCGGGCATGTTGAGTAGGTATTCGTAGTAGCCGACATGGATTGTTTGCGCGGTGGGAATGAGAAAAGTTTCAAAGCCTAGTGCTCGGGCCTCTTCGATGAAAAAATAGTCTTCCGGCAACCAGTACGAATTTCCGCGGCGAATGCCGATCTGGAAAAAATCGAACGCCTCCGTTTCCTTCGTGGTGCGACAACTAATTTCGTCCGGGGACATTTTGTATTTCCATTCCGGGTGCGCGTCTGCCATCGCTTTCAACACTGAGACCTGAATGAGCATTGCGCCTGTCCCGGTATGGCGGATCGGCGTAGTCTCGGTCACTGAAAAAGAACGGTCAGCGTTGATACAGGCGGTCCCTGCGAAATGCGGTAGTTGCTCAGGAGGAACACCCCGTTTCACAGCAGCGGCAACGGACTGCCAGTTAATGGTTTTTTTCGAGTACGGAAGACAAATGATCGGCTTGCCAGCGTCCAGCATCGTGAAAACGTGGCGGGCGTCGAACCCCAGGTCTGCGTCTACGAACAACAGTTGCGTGAATTTTCTTCCCTCCGCGTCCGTATCGAAGAGGGCGATGTTCGCAAAGCGACTCCGCACTCGGGGCACCAAGGAATCGTTCCCGATGAACAGAATCGTGTGAGCGATCCCCTTCTCAGTAAGAACTCGATCTACCTTTATAAGCGTGTCGGCGCAAAGGTATTGCAAAGAGCCGCCAAAGCACGGAACCGCGATCAAAATGTTGTCTGTACTTTTTTCCAATTTCTCTCCTATTGAAAAGCTGCCGCGATTACCGAATACAGACCGAACTGGTTGGGGTTTGAGAACTGCGCTGTATAAGTCCCTGCGGCTGGGGGAAAACTGTCTTGGACGATGAAACTAGAGCCTGTGAACCGAAGGTTGCATGTGTTGCAGGCCGTTGTGTTAAGCACGCTGCCGAAATAAAGACTGAGCACAACATCTTGGTCGGAACTGATTGTGAAAGGACCTGAATTGGCGGGAGACGGACCAAGAGTTCCTAATGAAGCTTGGCCGTCTAAGGTGCTCCCACCAGAGTATTCCAACGCAACAACTGCTGTATAGTTCTGAACCCCCGGAGGACTCGGAAATGTGACGTTGACTTGAAACGAAGTCCCTCCAGCGGCAACGCTTGGGGTTGAAAAGATGTATCCGAATTTCGAGGGAGAGCCGTAATTCTGAACCGTTTGGACAAGCGAATAAGAGTCGTTGGCTGAATCCTGAACTATGGGAGTCGCAGGAACTACGGCGGTGTTGTTGACGAAATAAGCGGCAAACCAATAGATGCAGACCTTAATTGAATCTCCATCCTGCACGTTGTCGGGCAATGTGACCTGAAAGGTTTGACCCGCCGTTTGCCAGCACGGATTAGAGTGGTTGTTATCGCAGGCTGCGGATTGAACGAAAATCACTCCCCCAAATGGGGGATCGGGAAGAATCGGATTAGCGTACGTGATGGGCTTACGGCATCCGGCAAGACAAAATGCCAGAAGCATCGTGCCAAGCAAAAGAAGTATTCGGCGCATTGCTCACCAACTCGGGGACGTTGCCGTCGCTGGTGCGCCAGCGGCGAAGCGGAGGATTCCCGTTTGATCTGTGAAGTAAAAAAAGTTTCCGCTCGCTCCCGGAGTGATTGGACTCGCGGTCAATGTGTAAGTTGCATAGCCGGGATTCGCACAACCTGAACCTGTGATCGGTGAGACCGCTCCAGGTGTGAAAACGTAGTTGTAACCGGAAAACGTCTGGGTCACGCTCACACTTGCTGCGGTTTCTGGCCCAAGGAAGCCGGGCGTTTGACAGGTTTGTGCTGCTACAGTTCCGACCTGCCCCGCATTCGAATTGGCGAGCACGGCAGGCGTCACGTAGCCATTATGAAAAACTCGAAAGTAGTAGCCCTCGCTTTTGTTCACTGAGCGCAATAGCATGACAGCGTTGTTTTGATTGTTCGCTTGCAGGACGGTTTTCAAGGATGGGGCGGTAACACTGAAGAACACCAAGAGCAGACTCAGACCGACGAGCACTTCGACCATCAAAGTTGTGAATCCATCTTGTTTCTTGTTTCTCATTTCATTTTTCCTTTCTGTCTGAGTGAGGAGCCGGATGCGAGTTTCCGGCCCCACTCAGTTCGAGGTCACAGCGTTGGGAGAGTCTCGCAAGTCGCTTCAGTGGTTGGGGCCGACAATGCAGCGTCGTAATGGATCGTGTTCGATTCGTCCGTGCAAAAACTTCTGGCACCTTGTGCGGGATTAAGTGGCACGGCATCAATTACGAATCCCGGATTTCCTGGCGTCCCGGCGCATGGGCCTGTGGTTTGAGTGATCGCGCTCCCTGTCGGCGTGTACGTGAAAGTCCAGCCCTTAAAAATTCCAGCCGAAAGAGAAGTCACTAGGTTGTTGTCCAGAGATTGAAACGCTTGGCAGGTTGAAGTTGAGCCCGGCGTTCCGCCAAGAGCGGTCAGACTGGCTGCGTACATATTGAATTGGTTCGAATAGACCGCGTTTGCGGTTGCGACTGCCTTCAACGTGCCGACTGTGGACGTTTCCGAAGCTGCGCCTTTCGCCTTGAGCAAGTTGGGAATGGCAATCGCCGCAATAATGAGAATGATGGTCACAACAACCAACAACTCGATTAAGCTGAACCCGCGTTGTCTTTGTTTCTTCATTTGTTTCCCCCAAAATCAGGCGAAACTTAGGACATGCTGTTTCGTCTGAAACTTTTTCTTATCGGCCTTGGAACCAATCCCCGCGTTTCTTGTTTTCTTCAATAGCGACTACCGCTCGTTTTGGCAGAACTGGCCGCGGCGGTGGGCTGTATCGCTCGACCAAACGTCCGCTTTCGGCTTCGCAGAGATCGCAAATGTGACCGTTCCAGGCCAAAAATCTTTGAAACGCTTGGGCAAGCTGTTCTGAGCGGAAGCCTCGTGCGCAACTGAGATGGCCCACGAATTTCGCATTTGGCTTGCGTGTCGTGAAATTCCAGTTCCAATCTGCGAAGAACCAACGCTCGGTTACTGTCTGAAGCACGAACACTTTTTCGTTTTTTCCGATCTCTGACATGGCACCTGCCGCCCCCTCAGACGGAAAATGCAGTTGAATGATGTGAAGAATTGGCATAACTCACCTTGCAGCGGCCTTAGCCTTCAGTTTTTCTTGGACGGGCAGCGTGACCCGCGTGCCATTTTTATGGATCGCTTCAACGAACAGTTTTTCCTTCAATGCGGGAAAATCGCGCACGATGAAAACAGCAAAAGTTGCGACGATAACGAGGGAGTCTAGCTTTCTAGCGTTTGCTAGGTTGAGAGACGTGCAAGGTCCTGGCCGTGAGGAATGAAAATGTGTGAAGTATTCGGATCCGACGCGGAGAACGAAGGTGTAGTCCTTCGGTGGGTCTATCCCCTCTCGGTTGTCCTTAATGTGCGGAATCAGCGGGAGAATTTCTCGAATGGGGTTTGCTATCCAATCAATCATTTCTTACCTCGCGTGGTTCCAAACAAAACGGAGCGCACAGAGAAGGCCGACAAAATCGAAAACAATTGCGAGTGCTATCAGCCAAGAAAAACTGGGATGCTCTCGCAACCAGAGGTCCATCTGCTTCAATTCCGCTTGCCGCCGCTGGCGCTCTGCCTCAGTCATGGTTTGAAACCGGAACAACACAAACGGGATAGGGGAGCCGTTCGGCTTGCTCCTGTGCGATTTGTTCGTCCGCAAAGTGAACAGCGAGAGCCGCGTCTTCCGTCCAGCGGGTTTTCGCGTCCCGTAGCAGAAACAGTTGGTGGTCTGGGACCCTTCGAATCGCGTACATCTATCCTCCAAAGGAAAGGGGCCGCCGCCCCGTCACCCGCACGAGACAACAGCCCCTAACGCGCCAGCGTCGCCTTCCTCTGCCTCCAAACTTTGTTTGCTGAACTGTTCTTCCGCCTCGGTTTTCTTGGACCGGATAAACTCGATAGCGGTCGCCGGGTCTAGTAACTTTTCAACTGGTATTGCGAGAGTCGTTTGAAACGGGCCCGAGAACAAAAGCAAATCGGGTGTCTTTTTGTTGGGCCCTGCAAATCCTCTCTGGAAACCCTGAACTATGATTCCGAAGCGGCGCTCCAGAAATTCAATGAAGAGTTGTTTCGCGTCAGTAAGAAAGGGGTCGCCTGAATGCCTCGCCACAAGCAACCCCAACGCACCGTTTTGTTTTTCTTCGCTCTTTTGTTTGGGTCTGTCCTGTAAAAGCGGTACACAGAGCCGAATCTCTCCACTGCCAACGTTGTTGAGAACGCGGACAACATCTCCGTAAAACAGTGCGGCGATCCGTTGCGTAATCCCAAGGTCAACGAATAGTTTTGCTTTAGAGATGCTGAAAGTTTTTTGGATTCCGCCTTGGGTGTATTCGGAGAGAAACGTTTGGGCGCGTCTACAGTTCGTTAAGCGGATTACGAATCGGGATTGAAGTGGGGCAGACGCACGAATCTGGGGAATCGGAACGTCTGCCTGGGCACTAGAAGTACGGGAGGGAATTTGGAACGAGGAGAGCGAGACTCGCTGAGGTTGTTCGGGTAAATGAGCGTGGGTAGAATGTTGCGCAGCCATTGACCGAATTACCTCGGTTTCTGGTGAGGGGTCTGCGGATGCTGATTACATCCGCGGGCCCCGCTCGTTCAGTGCTGATTACACCAACGAGTCTCGCCTTGGTTCGTGGTACTACTCTGGCAGATAAACTACATTACCCTACATTGCCCTGTCAAGCAGTGTTTTGTACTATTTTTTATATGTCGAAATGACTTTATCCACAGCTTGACGAAGCAGTTTTGCGATGGGGATTAGCGTACGGTCGGAGATTTTCTTGAGAGCAGCCGCTTGAGCGGGATCGAGATAAAGGGAAGTTTTGAGTTTCCGTTTTTTCTTTTTTGGCATGGGTAAAGGCTATCTGTGTCCACGCAGACGGTCAACAAATATGATTGGTGTTTTGTGGAAAATGCCCTGCTGTTTATATGACTCTCAGTTATTGGTTGGCCGTGCATGAAAATCCATGACAACCAATCCCTCCGGTATATCTGGTAATCTGTCCCCTGTAAAAACGACTTTCAAGGCATTCATAGCTGTTGCTATTAATCCGATTGGTTCAGAGAGCGGTGCCTGAAATACCTGATTGGGGACTAAGGGCGCTCCACGAAACCTAAGATTTACGCCTTGCAAGGGCTGCCCACCAGTCATAAACGTTGAGATGTTATCTCCTTCAATTGTCCAGCCAGATGTTTTCAGCACGTCATACCAATCTTGGGCAAAACGATATGCTTCCGCATCGTTGGCGATGGCTTCGATCCGCACCTTCGCGGGCTTGGTGGAAAAAAAGCGAATTAGTTGAACGCGGTTTTCTGTGGGTATTCGTCTTGGGGGTGGGGTGAGAGACCCTATCGCTTTAAAGGACGATTCTGTTTTTGTGCTCAGGTTCAGGATTGCTGTAGTAGTTTCCTTTGATGATTTGTTGATTAGTTGGGCGAGTTCGTCTTTTGCGACCCTGGCTTCGTCGCGTGCATCTTTCACATCTTTTTGGGCAACAAGGACCGAATTGTTTGCGTTTGTAGCTGCTGTATTTGCATTTGTGGCCGCGGTTACTGCTTCCGTTATTTTTGCGGTCGCATTTTCTTGAGCGTTGGACCCTCGTTGCGTCAACCAACCAGTGAGTACAACGCCGAGCAATCCAATGACTATAAATCCCCCAATCCAATACCGATGCTGCTCTTGCTTCGGCGGTCTCAAGGAAACATAGACTCCCATGCCGCCAAGAATTAGTTGGGTGAATCCGACGATAGCTGCAATCAAAGCATCCACAATACGCACTCCCCAATACCGCGAGACTACGCCATGTCATGCTTTTCGTCACCTGCTTGTCCCTAGGGGGTCCAGTACTGTGGCTTTATTGGTTTTTGACTTGCCAAACTGTAGAGTACGATGAGAAACGAGGCGCAAAGAATGCGAGCGGACACAACGGAGGAGCGACGGGAAAACTTTGTTGGATTATCTGAGGATGAGAAGTGGGAAGAATGGCGGGCAAAACAAGAATCCCTCTGGCAATCCTTCATTTTGGCCCCGCACGAGTGGAAGGTTGAGCCGATAGTGGGCTGTGGAATGTGTTTTGGACCCGGCCACTGTCCTACGCCCCAGTCCTGGCCGCAAGCGTTTGAATGCGTTTGCGGCGCGGTCACAATTGCGGATCGCGGATTGCCAGACGGAGCCGAACGATTTTCTATGTTCCCCGAAGACGTTTTGACAACCTACGCGAAGTTTATTTTCCGTGAAACAAAAAACACCCCGCCAAAGCTTTGATGGCTTCGACGGGGTGGTTTAGATGAATTTGTTTATTGTTCGGCGGGGGAAGGCCCCAACTCCTGTGTTGCTCGTGCGAGAACTTTCTGCGGTAGAACGGTTTTCGGTTGAGGCTTTAGCTGCGCTTTTGGCTGGGGTGGAGTCTGGGAAGCCGCGGGCTTTACTTCGGACACGACTGGACTCGCCGGGCGTGAAATTATCCGATGGCCTTTCAATTGAGCAAATTTCTTGTCCAGTTCCGTGCTGTGCTCGGGAGTCACCATAAGGCTATCCGATATTTTTTTCGTGGCAGGGAGAAAATTCACGATCCCGGATGCAGCACCGAACAGTGCCCTTGTGTTTTGATTTAGTGGGACTCCTTTCGATGTGTGCCCCACGTCAGCAGCTTGCGATAAGTCTCGGGCCATTCCTTCAAGGCTTTCGTTAAACTTGTCCAGCACGTCGCTGTCCAGGTGCTTGCCGAAAGTATCTAAAAGTTGTTTCAAATGCCCGTGTGCGCGTTCAAGCGGACTCCCGAAAGTATCCTTCCACTGCTGAACACCCTCTTGCGCCGGACTGTCGCCAGAATCCCATTCGTGGCCTTCGCCGTACGCACGTTTAGAAGTGTCCATTTCAGGATCGGGAGTGATGTTTCGCTTGATTGTTTGGAGTGTAGTTTCTGGGGGTGCATTCACTGCGGATTTATTTTGAGGCATCGGATCGGGCATTGCATTACTTTCTGGGCGTGGAATCGGGCTGCAAAGAGACTTGAAAGGGCTCTCGGTACAATTTTCCGAGGGGATTTACTTAAACCTCGACCGTTCGCGCCTGGAGCGGATCGTATAGATGTTTTCTCGGAACGATTCGATACTGGACGAACCCTGTGGAACGCGGGTCTAGTGGGTTGTATTGCTTCAGATCGTCCACTGAAACAAACGATTCATTAATCCGCACGTACGGATCATTTGTTGCAGCGTTCAAAAATACGGGATAGCTGCCAATTGTGTTTTGCGCCGTTCGGATCTCCGCTGTCGAATCGCTCTCAATGTACGTGACTTCTTTTTTCAACTGTTGCCAGTCAATATCAGCGAGCATAAAAACCTCGTGAAGTGTTTATTCACAATCTGAACAAAAAAGATGGGACCCACATTCAGCAACCAAATGCGAGCCCCATCAATTAGAGACCCAGGGAGGTTGGCCCCAGGATTTCAGCGCGTATGTGAGTTGGCTTCGATGGGCCATGACTGAAACGCGGCTGCGACAGGTTCAGTCCACCAAAAGAGGTTAACGAGGAATAGAACTCACAGGGGGAGGGGGCATCGTTGGCCGTCTTGAGTTGACCTTTGGTTCTTCGATGAGGTTCCCAGCTTCGTCCCGCGGAGGATGCCACGCATCGGCAGCAATTTGCTCGGGGGTTCGGTGATCCTCAAGATCGAACAAACTGCTATGGCTTGGGTGGTTGTCAGTGCGAGCCATCAAAGCCATTTCAAAAGTCCAATCTCCGATCTTCGTTGCGGGTTCTCCGGTAAAGCGGTTTGCATCCCGGAATTCGGCCCCGCACCTCTGACAGAGGATGAACCAAGTCCTATCAGGCAACAAATGTTTGATGAAAGCGAAAACTTCGCTGTCACCGCCAGCCGCGGGCAATCCTTCTACACGGTTTCCAACGCCACCTTTGCGATGCGAACAACCTGTTTGACGAATCCTTCTGCGTCGAAGCTCCTGACTGAGAGCTTTCATCGCCGCTTCGAATTGTTCCCGCTGTTCCCGCTTTTTCCGTTTCTTCGATTGAGCCTGCTCTAACCGATCTTCAAGCTCAAGTTGCTTGAGAGCGATATCGAGGCGTTTCTGCTCTGCGGTCAAATCAGAATCAGTCTTACCATCGAACTCAGATGTTTTGTCAATTCCGAGTTCCTTCAAAATGTCAGCATTCTCTTTTATATCTTTGTTAGCCATACTACTTCCTTCTTCTTTTTTGTTTTTTTTTGGATTTACTACAGGACTCTGGCTTCAGCGAGACAGGCAGAGGTACAGCAAAAACTTATGCCCGGGCTCTTTGGAGAAGATTCTCAACGGCTTTCTTGAACGCTGGGTTCAACATTTTCGCGCCATACTCAGCGGATGGCATTGCATTGATCTCAGCGGTAGTCACGGTCACCGGAATATCATCGAAAGGAACAACCGGAGACTTTGAACGGGGTTCGTACGTGACTAACTTATGTGACCCGTACGAATGAACATTCGACTCCTGTTCCACCACGGATTTGTCACCTTGCTCGATAAGGAACCTGAGGGCCAGTCCGAGGTGCTGAAGGGCGAACGAAAGATTGTTCTTTGCCAGATATTCCAGAAGCTTGTCTTTCAATTCAGTAGTCGCTATCACCTGGGGGTAGAGTTGAAAAAAGTCGGACCATGTTTTTTCTCTGGCCTGCAAGAGTAAGGGGGGCACAGGCTGCTTAATGCCTTCTTTAGCGTCTATCTCTTTTGTCCAGTCAATGAACTCTTTGGAGGTCATTGAATCAGCAACGATCTGTAGAGCTTGGCCTGGTTTCAAGTCATCAGTTTTGATAGGAACCGCATACGCTCTCTGGAGTTTAGCGATCTCTGCTGAAGTCAGTTTGTTTATCGCGGCCCTTCCGCGAATCGCCTCTCCGTGACTCTCGATACCAGCCGCCTTCGGATTCAGTTCCAAATCAAAAAAGAGATCGGTGAACGCGCTGTCAAAGTCTCTGCTCGTGAAACTGGGGTTTTCCATTTGCCCGAGATACTTGTCAAAGAGCGTGACGTTGCTTCGCGTACGAGGGATTTGAGGGTGGTTTGCAAACCACTTCTCGGCAATTTCGCGCTTCTCTATGTTTGTGGGGACAGCACTTTTTGGTTTCGAGGCGGCTAGAATCTCTTCCAATCCATCCTCTCCGATCTCTTCCCGCAATTCGTTATAGGCTTTGGAAGACAAAGCCTGAATCATTTGAGGCGTGAATTCCGCCCGGCGAAGCTCCATGCGAAGTTTCTTTTCCCCGATGAGTAACGCTTTTCCATCTGAATCTACCGCCCACCAGAAGGATTCACCCTTCGCATTTACCCCGCTGAACTCATCAATGGTGTAGCGGCCAATCTTGTCTCCAATTTCGAAAAGTTTCTTAGTCATTTAATTTTCCTATCTTCTTTTTGGTTTGTGTCTTTCACTTCTTACAAATGAAACCGCCCGCCATGAGTCTTGCGACTACCAGCCTCTTCCGAGGCTTTCATAAACGCGGCACGGTTATTGCTTCCTGCTACACCCTCGACTTGCTTGCGGGCTCGCTGCATATCGGCCAGCCCCACCCCCAGGTCCGCTCCCGTTGCCCGTCCGATGGGGGGAAGCTCCTCAGAAGTCTTATCTTTGGGAGTTATGGAAGGCGGAAGTTTCGACTCTTCGTACAAAGTGAGTTTTCCTTCGCTTGATAGGTCGGTGAAAGCGTCATGGAGAGACGCTTCTGTGTAGTCCAGATCACGCTCCTCCATGTATTTCTGAATAGCATCTCGATTTCCCTGGGACGGGATATAACGCTCATGCCGGGCATCTGCATTAAACGCCGCAACTGCCTTTCGGATTTCTTTAACCCTCGCTTCAATTTGTTCAGGCGTGGGCTCTACCTTGGTTTCTTCTGACATCGTGATTTCCTGTCTTCTTTTTTATTTTTTCGTGCTACAGCGCGGCTCAGAATTGAGGCGCGAAACTAATCGTTAGGCGGGCACTGCGGGGAGGTCTGCATCGTCAGTAGACAAGGCTTGGACTTGCTTCTGAAGAATTCCAATCTGCTTTTGGAGTATCTCGACTGTCGTTAGCTGAGAGTCGGGCGGTTCGGCGGGTGTAGTTAGATCCAATCCGGTTTGTTCCGCGAAAGAAAGCAATTTTTCGACGGGGCAAACTGACCGGAGGACCTTTCCTGCGTAGCGCGAACCAACCAGCATATTCTTAGAACGAAGGACCGTGCCTGTGTGGTACGTATGCACACGCCCTGCGTTGTCGAGCGTCTCCGAACGGACATTCGTTCGGGTAACGACTACAACGCTTCCATCATCACCAACCGCTATATCACCCTTGCTTAGTATGTTTTCCTGCATTTTTCTCTTCCTTCTCTTTTATTTGTTATTACTGGCGTCCGTACAGAGCCTCTTCCGAGTGCCTTATCACTGGAGCGCCTTGAAACTCCGTCAGTTCTTCCTCGATTTGTGGTTTTGGGAAACGAGAAGGATCCTTCTCATTCCAATAGGGTGAGAGTTTCTCCTCCACGCTTGCCCCGAAAACCATATCTCGCAATCGTTTTCGCGCCAGAATCAGTTCGGCTTGACTTGCGGGAACCTCTTTCGGGCGGGAATCGATCCGCTCTTTGGATTTTGCAATCAGGTGGGCGAGAGAGTCCGAAACATCGTCTCTCTGTCTGGTTGTGTTGTATTTGAAATGACTGAGTTCGTGGCCGATAAAATCAATCTGCGCTTTTGGAACATCTGAACTCAACCAGAACTCATTCGCCACAAGACTAGAGTGAATGGTTTCGTAGCGTTTTTGCTTCGCGTCTGGCTCCGTTGAGATCGTGAAATAGACGATTTGCGTTGTCACGGCTCCAACGGCTTGCAGGGCTTTCTTGATATCGTCTTCTAACCATCTCGCGCCTTGGCTGTCTTCCACAAAGATTGTGTGTATTCGAAGCTTCGCGGCTTGTTCGGCCATCGTTCGGCACAAGTCATCTTTAGCCCACCGTCCTCGGGCAGAATCGAGAAGAATTGTGCCTTTGATTCCATCTCGAAACCCCGCTGAACCAACCGAAAAATCCCGATGATCTAACGCATAGCCCAGGTCCCAGCACGAGATAGCTGGAGTTTTCTCAAAGGAATGGAACCCCTCGCCCAAAATGTGCGAGCGGATCATCCCCTCCGTGATGCGAACCTTTTTTTGGTTCACGACTTCACAGAGTTGCTGCGTTTTGAAGGACTCGGGATTTGCACGCTGGGAACTGCGAAGGACCCGGTAGGTTAACTTGGCTTTTCCGCGGGCGTCGAAGGGAAAGAACAAATCATAATCGGATTCACCAAGTTCAGCCTCGGGCTTAGTTGCGGAGGAGTTTTTAACTCGCCAAGCGGGTTTCACCACGACGAATAGAGAATCACCGAGATTTTCCCGAAGCATGGCGTAGCCGTCATCATCCCACTGAGGGGTTCCCAGGTAGAAAATGGTGTCGAATAGATTCCGGCTCTCTATGAGCTTCTTTCCGACAATGGCGCGGGCCTCGGGCGTGCTGTCATATCCCGAATTAGATTCGGAGATCACATCGTCATTGCGGCCTTTGTTGTAGTGCCCGGAGGCTTTTGATTCCTCAATACTGAGAGCCTGAACAGTGGGTTCTTTCGAGAATCGCGTTCGGGCTGGAGAGGTGAAGCTCCCGCTCGCTCCCCGGCTTCGCTCCGGCAATACGTGTTCAGGGAACAAGACCTGGAACCGTGTCAAAATAAGGTTCCCCTCGGCACCCTCCGGGGCAAGGAAGAAATTTTTGATTTCATCTACAAAGCCCGCGGCCCTGTCAATTTTGGAACTTTGGATCCCCAGCTTAATGTTCGGGTAGCAAATCACCCATTGCGTATCGTCCGCGTTTGCGATGGATGACTTGTATGAGTCCCGTGGGGCGAAGAGAAGACGGTCTTGCTTTTCCCCAGACAAATCATCCAAGGGGACCTCGGGATTTTTCTTGAGAAAGAAATTCTCAGTGATGTCCCGATGAGCTTTTTCGCTGACTGCGTAACCGAGTAAATGACACAGCCAAAATAAGTCTGTTTGTCCTTGTCGGCGCTTTGCCTGCCACATATCAAAGAGCCCGGGACTCCCTTCAGGCGCGGACTCTTCCCACATCTTCTTGACCATGTAGGGAGACAATTCCCCCGCTCGTTCTTTTCCTGACATTCTTTGGTCCTTCGTCTTTTTGTTCTGCTTCTTATGGGCGGCTGAGTATGTTGAATGCTTGACCCGGAAGACCGCTTTCATCCGCGATTTCTAACATTCGGGCGAGACGATCTGAACCGTTCTTGCAACCAAAAAAAGGATCGGGTTTTTCTAGCGGAGCGATGTTATTGACACGAGCGATCCATTTGTCCTGAGGATCGAACGCATTATAAACAGGAGGTGGAGGCGCAAGCGGTTTTTCCATCGGCTTAATCTCTCTTTGCCGATCCCCCGCCCAACGGACGCGCATTTCCTTCGCGCCTTGCACGAGTTGTGGCTTTTTGCCTCTTGGTGTCAAACCCTTTGTCCAAATCGGTTTGATACATCGGATCGGACATTATTTCTGCTCGACGGGTCTGCATTGGTGTTCGCTTTGTGTGATGGGCATGATCTTCCGGATTGTTGCCTTCCTGCAAAACGCGGCAATTTGCTGTGCCGCGTGGAATGTCATTGTTCATTTCTTTTTCCTCTCTCAAATGGAAGTGCTTAGGGAGCCGTCCGACCTAGTTAAAGGTGTTGGACAACGAGGCTCCCCAAATTTTAGTAGCGTTAACCCTTTGGGGGTTTCTCAGTACGGGCGTTACCCGCTTTGATATGAACTCGGCGGTTATCGTGAGGCTTGCCTTTCCCTATGTACTTCTCCCCCAAATCTGCGGTTTTAGGGCGTTCTGGCGTGAAGGCCGGAAAACCCCCAGGTTGGAGATATGCAGAAATAGCTTTTTTCATAAAATACTTCTTTCAACGTTGAATTTGTGGTGCTGTGCGGGCTTTTTGGAGGCCGCGTTTGTCCGCGCTTCGAAGTTCGCGGAAAAATCAGGCGGGATTTGTGAGAACCACGGACGTACCGGGAACGGTTCCGCGATAAGTTCGAGCACGGTTTTTGTCCGGGTCACCTGTGGAAGAGTCGTGAGAAATTACTGCGGGATGGGGTGTTTCTAGCACGACTGGGTTAGTAATGACGGTTGACCTATCCCGATAATGAACCTCGCGGGCTTTATCCACGTCAAAAATTCCTGTAGAACGGGCGTTGCCTGTGATGGATTCGTGCGGAGTCTCTTCTACCACAAAGTTTTCACCGTCCAAAGAAACAGTGAGTTTGCCGTAGTGGAGAAGATAGCCGATAACTGCTCGCAGTGGAGAACCGTGAGCATAATTGCCCGAGACACCACGCAATTCGAACTGAAACGGCGAAGGGGTTAAAACATCTTTGTCCGTCAAGTGGAGCGGAAAATCACCGAACGCTTTTGTTAGCGATTCAATGATGGAAGGCGATGCAGGGATAGTTGCCAAGATCATTTATTTGCTCTCACTTGCTCGCAGCTTTTTACGCTGTGGAGTTTGAGTGGGACCGGAACCAACAGTCATTGGCGCACCAGCCAGAGCATCGTCGCCAACATCGTACCCGCGGGACTTCCAACCTATTTTTATTTCACGGCGCTCGGAAGGCAGGAGCGTACCGCCCCGGTTCGGAAACATTTCGCCGCTCCCTGGTAGGCCGGAATCTTTCCAGTACTGCTCGCTGTCAGGAACGCGGCCTTGCGGCGGATCAAATGCGCGGGCGTTGGTGTATTTATCCACGGTTGAGTGCGGGCTTGTCCGCTTCAATGCGCGGGGCACGTCTCCACCCTCGGCGGCACTGCCCCCAGATACAGGCGTAACCGGGCCGATTTGATCTTGAGGTGTTACTCGCGCAGCCGCGTCCTCCCACGATCTATCATGCCCTGGGGTTCGGGTTGTGCCCGTAGAATTCACTTCGCGGTCAGAAAACGTGGCCGGGAAAGGGACGGGTTCGAAGAATTCCTCATAAGTTTTTCCGCCAAAATCAGTGTTGGCCTCTTGGCCGTGTTGTTCCTTGGGATCTTTCATTGGTTTCTACTTTCAAGATTTGCTCAGACTAGAAAATCATGCGGCTCGAACGAGGCGCAATACTTAAATGAATTTTTGATCGGCTTAGAAAATCACAATCGCAGGATTCTTCCAAAGCAGGCGCACTCCGGTAAGCGCACTGTTGACCATCGTGGTTACAGTCTTGAAGGTTGGCTGCGTAGCTGCGACCGGGTTGCCGACAATCGTTCCAATCGAAGGATCGGGAGTAGCTTGGTCATTCCCTGAAGTGTCTAGCGTAGTGCTGCCAGTTCCACCGTAAGGATTTATACCTTGGTCTATGGCTCCGGTTTTTGTGTCGTAGCCTAGATGCGTGCCCGCGGACAAGCTCGGAAAAGTTGGCGAAGCCGCGTTGTCTACAACGGCCATGTCGCCACTGGGGGTTGAGAAAATAATTTGAACGGGTTGTGTCATAAATGCTTTCTTACAAAAGTGAAATTAGGCTGAATCGCGGAGTCCCGGCTATGCGGACACCGATACTTCTTTTAAGGTCCCAAGCTGATTTTCTGGCACGGGGTAGATACTGACCGCTGCGAGACCTTTCTCTCTTTCAATGACCTTGAAATAAACGGCCTGACCCTCGGTTAGCTTTTCTTTGTCCGTGACTGAAGTAACGTGAAAGAAAACGTCGCTCCCACCGTCAAGAGGCTGGAGAAACCCGAACCCATCTTTACTGCGAACAACCTGTCCTAGAATCGTTTCCCCATAGCGAAGACTGCGAAGCACGTCGTTCGAGAGAATTCGGATTTGACGTGCAAAGGGTTTTCCATCGGACCTGTTCGACGGAATATACAGTACGGTTTGTCCGGTCAGGTCTTCGGAACTCGAACTCCAAACGTAATCTCGGTGGAAGAAAATCTCGGGCTCATTTTCGTTTGCCGGGGTGATCCAACCAAACCCGCGCTTGGGCGAGTAGTGTTTAACTATTCCGGTTTTCTGTGGCATCGCACTAACCTCAAAGAAAGTTCCTATCCATCTGAAAAATTGCATCCGCCGTATTAAAAGCCAAGGACGCTCTGCCAGAAACGGATGCATGGATGGTTCCGGCCCACCATCGTTACTCTTCGGGGCGCCCTATGTCCCCATAGGTTCCCCGAGAGAATCTCTAACTGTAGATTTGAACTGTGTAGGGGACGCGAGGTTTTTGCAGGTAGGTTTCCGCTGGACCCTACATTGTGGCTGCGATTCTCACTCTTACATGCTGACTGAGGATGGTGCGAAACCTCTTTTTGGTTTGCGAACTAGGGTCTGCATGTTGGCCCCGCTGCGATTCGGATTCACACCAAATCTCGCTATGCGCGTAATTGTCTTCCTCGGGCGTATGCCACGGGAAAAATAGATAGGGCCTTCCGGCTCCATCTACAAGTCGCTGCGGAATATTTTCAACCCTGAATTCCAACACACCCCAACCCGTGAATTTCCCATCGTCTGAATAAACAACGTCTTCGGGCTGACTGTATTTCTCACGATTTACCGAGGGCCTCGGAAACTTAAATCCAGCACTGACAAAAGTGTCGCCCACCCAATGTTCTTTGCTGTAGCGCCGATACAGATTTTCAGCGTCGCCGAATACTTGGTCTTCAACTCGGCCATTCCGAAGCATTCGATTGGGACGTTTAGGCGGCGAAGTGGGCACGAATTCTTTCAATCGCGTTGCGAACAGCCGCATCTTCGCGGTCCACGTCCCAAACGTAAGGCTCGTCCTTTCCTTTATATGTGACAGCCAGTATCTCGCCTGTGTTAAGGCACTCGATATCCGCATACCTTCCAGACTCCAGGAAGCAAATCGCAACACCTCCCTCAGATGAGGGCACAATTGCGGAGGGAGGCAGAGACAGCCCTTGCAAAACAATCAAGATTTCTCTAGCGCGAACCCTAGCTTCTGGGTTTGGGGGTTGTGCGCCGTATGAGTCCCAATTTGGAGCTAGTGAGGCCATGTCATTCAATTTTTGTTCAGCTTTGTCAAAAGTCGGTCTCAAATAAAGTTCCTTCAGATATCTGGAATAATAGGCTTGATACAAGTCGAATACGAACGGGTCTTGCCGCTCGAATTGTTCGCGCTCAGTGACTGCGGAACTACCAAAACCCAACCACTCATGCGGCGCATTGATCTGAGGAGTGATAAGTGATTCTGCTACGACTGGCAAGTTCCCTCCTATTCAATTGGTCCGAACAACTCTCGGGCTTTATCGGTTATGCATCCCTCGAATACTTCGTTCTTCCTGTCTCGGAGATATTCCAGAAAGGCCCAAATTTTCTCATCCAACTCAAAATCACTACTACTCTCTTTGAACATATCAATGTCAAGGTTTATCGAAGTAGTTTCCTGTCGCGGTGCTGGTGCGGTCGCCTGTATCAACGACAGCATCCCGTTGAACTCCTTCTGGGGAATCAACAATTGCATAACATAACCGCTCAGCATTTGTGGCAACTCTTTAGAAACCTCTGGGTAAGTCCTCAAATAATCGCTCACCTCAACCTGGGGCAAAGGTATATCAATCCGGTTGATGGACCGAGAGGCTACACGAGTTGCGCGAATCGGTTTAGCAACTTCCTTGTAGATTTCCCAAAAGCTTCTAGCTTCATCACGGAAGGGCTCCCATTTCTCATACGGTGCGAGACGGCTTAACGTGAACCCATTAGTTCTTGTTTGAAGCACATATTTCCCGTCAGCAGACCTGAACAGATACCCGAGTTTTGATTGAGTGCTTGTAGCACCCACTCCGAACGTAAACTGTCCTTGGAACAGGTTTATGTCTTCGCGTTTCGGATAAGCAGTACTTATACGGGCAGCAATCGGTTCGAGAGATTCGGGCTTGGTCTCCGGGGGGAGTTCCACTCGAATGTCTATGACCGCCTCAGTGATGGGAGAATTCCTATAGTGCTTATGGATTGCCATGCAATTCCCGGACGGGTTGCTAGCGTTACGACATTGTAGCCAGATACAGGATATCAGAGCCTTCACATTTCAAGCTAACTGCAAACAGTCAAATTGCTGAATTAGATGAGGGCGCAAATCTGCGGGGGGGTTGTCCCCGTCCTAGAGTCTCTCCGGTTCCAGCAATGGGACCCCTAAACTTCCGGCTGAATTTCCGAATCTCTTCCGTGAGTGCTTGGCTTGCGGGCAGAGTGTCGCTAGCTGTTTCGGGAAGGGAATCAGGATAGAAAAAGGCATCACAGTATTGGCGAAGCTCGGGACAGTCCAAATACCAATCACTTTTCTCACGAGTGGGATGCCGCCATTGGATCGCGCCAGCGTGCAAAGCCTGCTCTTGGTCGTACGTTGCGGGCCTAGCAGCGAGCACTTCGATATCGTAGGGACATGCGTTTCGAATCTGGTGTAGCCGGGAGTTTAGCGAGGGCTGCGACGTGAACCCTAGTTTGACGTAGGGCCCGGATTTAAGCATGTATACGAGCATTGGAACCTCGGAAAATAATGGGTGAGGAAAGGAAGGCATAGACAAGGAACCAGATGGGGCCCCCTTGGGGGTTGCCTACCGGGTGCCTCCCAACGAAAAATAGGATCCCCCTTTGCTGTTTACCTACATTTAGATAATCGAACCGAAAATTTCTCGCGTCTGTCCGCTCCGATTTTTTCGCCCGGGCTTGGAACAACAAACGGGGGCGGCAGAACTTTGCCGGGGGTTTTGAAAGTTTGCGAAAAATTCTTGCTGATTTTTCTTGACAACGCAACATAAATATAGTAATGTCTCTTCATTGGAGGAGTCCATGAAAGCACTCACTCAAGAAGAAATTCACAAGGTCTTGAAAGTCGCCTCGGAAGATCGGCGCAACCTTGCCATGATCCTGCTCGGGCTCAAGCATGGAATGCGAGCGAGCGAGATTTGCAATCTCGAACTGAAAGACGTGGACCTAAAGAACGGCGAGATCACCATTCGGCGACTCAAAGGTAGTTTGAAAACCACACAACCGCTTGCAGATGTTCAAGGACAGCCGCTCTTGTCTGAGAAGCGAGTTCTCCGGGCATGGCTCGAAGAAAGGGGCAATCACCCTTCGCCTCGCGTGTTCGTGTCTCAGAAGTCCGGACGGCTACACCGTTCCCAGCTTCATCGGGTGTTTGCTGATATCGCGGAGCGGGCTGGATTACCCAAGGACAAGCGGCACGTCCATTGCCTCAAACACAGCCTCGGGGTTTCGATGGTTGAAGCCAACGTTAACCTGGCTGTCATCAAGCAAGCCCTCGGTCACAAGTCCATCGCTTCGACGGCAGTTTACACGGTGCCATCCGATGAAACTGCGGGCAAGGCGATCACCTCTACCTTTGCCAATATGTTCTAATCGACCACCAACCTGAATCTCCCACGAACCTGGAGCGACCTGGGCTCTTTTTTGTGCCCGCCGAGAAATGCAACAAAATGTCCGAATCGTCTCTTTATTCCTGATTTTTGGTCTGTAACTCATTGCGTTCTGGACAGCCGCAAAAGGTCGTTGCGTGAAGTAATGTTGCGTTTCAGGGGTCAAGAGTTCACTGTGACGCCCACCAACCGACGTGCGGTCGCAATCTTCGTGGGTCCGAAAATCTCCTCGGCTAGTTGCTGGCCGATCTTCTTAACGACTCTCAGGATGTTCGCGCATTCGAAACCGGGCATCTCGACTGCGAACGGCTCCAAGCTCGCTCCGGTTTGCCGCATGGTGCGCTCGAACCAACCGCGCTCTGTTGCTGGCCGGACCTCACGCTCTTTGGCTGTCAGCGGATCCGTGGGATATCTCAGCGGGTAGCCTGATTCGTCCAGGGCAACGTCGCTGCGATACCACTCCCGCGGTTGCAGCAAATACCACTCCGGATTCTCTGCTCGAAACGAGCGCCACTGTTCGGAGTCCTCCAACGGATCGCCCAAGTGTCGCCCGGCAAGCTGCAAAAGCCGTTGTGCGCTGCAATCCGGATTTTCTTTAGCCAAGGTCTTGAAGCGGGCGAAGTCGCTGGAAATGGTCTCTGGTTGAACTGGTGTTGCTTCAGGCGCACCGATCTGATTCGCTAGGTTCCAACCAAGCGGGGTAAGCTTCCACTTTTTTTCTTTGACCTCGACAAATCCGTTCAAAACTGTGCTCAGGAGCGTGTCCAGTTCATCTGCGGTCAAATGCCGTTGAAAAACTTCAATACTGATTGCAGAACGGGTTGCGAAACCTCCTGCATTTCGTAGAAAAACAAGGACTTTTTCTTTTTCTGACACATTATTCCTCAGTATTTTTCGCAAAAACACGTTTCGCGGTAAAAATTACACAGCCGGAAAATATTTTCTAAAGGACGAGGGACATCTTGTTCATTTTGTGAACTGAATTCCTGGCCTGTTCACATCTCAGTTCACTTTTTCGTTTCTGTTCACTGTGTGAACACGCGGAGCAATTAGAAGCGATTTAAGGTGCCGATCTGATTCCTATGCGTCTTCATCCATCTCGATTCGATTTATCGCCTGCGTGCCTGCTCTCTAGCGCAAGGCTGTAGCCTGTAGCTCACTTCTCAATCTGTCTTTCAGTTTTCTTTTTGTTTGTTACTGGCCCCGGTTAATCCTTCAAGGTTTTAAGTCTCGTTCATAGGATTTTTTTGTACGTGCCGATTCGTTCGTAGTTGTGTTCACAATGTGTATTAAAGGCTTTCGGTCTCGCGTAATCCTGTGGTTGATAAGCACAGGAAGGCGCTAGGCGAGTTCTTCTCGATTCCCTGAGTCCCTATGCGATAGGTTTTTCACTCAAGCACTTTTTCGTAAAGATCAGAAGACTCCCTTGGTAGCCGTGATCCCTGACCCAATCCTCATCTGCGGAGGCTTTATAGGTTGACTCAGAAACCTTCTCGTATGGGCCGGACAGCGGGCCCGATAACATCCCATTCGCGTATCCCTGTTCCAAGAGTTCAATCTCTTTCGGCTCAGTAACCCGTACCCGATAAATCCAATGCGTTGACTTCTCGTATGCTGCCATTTTTCATGCCTCTTTATGGTCTTTCTTGGTGCGCGGGGAATCTTTGCTTTGCCGTGAATTACCCCCAGGCAATTTATTGACTAGAGGGCAATATCAATAGGTGTATACTGCGAATCTGGGAGGCGCTTCAGGATGCCAAAATCTACCCAGAATAAAGGCAAAGAATGGACCCGCGCGGACGATAAACAATTAAAAATCTTAGCCGCGCAATACACACCTACACGGGTAATCGGTCTGAAACTGGGACGCACACCGTCTGCTGTGTACTCTAGAGCCGCTCAGAAAAACATTAGTCTTGGGACAAGAAAGACTTCAAAAGGCTGACGGATTTTTCATGCCGCCTTTTCGTTCGGCTTAAATCCGAAGTCTACAAGCGTAGGGTGAAAAGTGATCCCGTTTTCAAGTTGCTGCATTACATCGGCCAGCAATCCAATTTCGGCTATGCTGTAACTCCTGTCTCGGTTCGCATTTTCGAAACCTGTTACTGTTTTTCCTTCCTCTGTTTCATAGATTTTTATGACGCCAATTAGACTTTGCATGGTTCTTTTTTTCCTTTTCTCGGGTTTGACCCGTTTCGTGCTTCGGTTTTTTTGATTTGTTCGAGACTCTACGGAGGAGCCGACTAGTTCATTCGGAGGTATCATACGTGAATGAGAATCATCCTATTTGCAGCGGTCTTGCTATACGGTGGACTATTTCAAACCCCACCATCACCAGTGAAAAACGAACAAGAACACGGTAAAAAAGAAGCAAAGCCAGCTAGCGAAACTCCACGCTCTACCGCTGAACCGACTTCGCCAATCACCACTCCTATAAGCCAGCCATCCCCAAACGCACAAACAAACGAGACCAAGGAAAAACCGAGTTCCTGGCCAGCTTGGACAGATATTTTCTGGCCCACTTGGGTTTTGGTCATTGTCACCGCTATTGCTGTCTGGGCTGCTTTGAGAACCTTGGGTGCTATAAACGCTCAAGTTGAGGAGATGCGAGAAACGGGAGTTCAAACAGATAAACTCATCGCAGAAAACATCGCACAATCTACGTCCATGCAAAAATCGGTTGCTGAGGCCGCTCGCTTGGCTTCTGCTATGGAAGTTGCTGCAAAAGAGATCGCTGTAAGTTCCAAGGCCGCTACTGAGAGTGTGGTAGCTCTTAGAGAACGAACGGCTCAACAAATGCGAGCCTATCTCACCATCATGGTCGGAGGTGCCAGTTTCCAAGAGCGACCTAAAAACTTGAGGTTTGAAGCCCGCCCGTTGCTCATCAATTGCGGCCATACTCCAGCCCATAAAGTCATGTACAAAGCTAGGGCCGCCATCCTGCCAGTACCACTTCCCTCCGATTTCGATTTTCCCCTCACTGGAGAATTCATGGGTTCCTCCATTTTGGGTCCCCAACAAAATAATGTCTTGGCTGCTGTGGTGGATGCCTTTGTTCCAGACGCAGAAGTTGCCGATATTAAGACGGGCCAAACCCGAGCACTCTATGTATGGGGCTTGGTCAGTTACAGAGATGTTTTTGACATCGAGCAGACTACCAAATTCTGCCAAGTCATTTTTTGGACTACGGATACCAACATTTTCGGCACCTACATATCCAGGCATAACGAAGCAACATAGAAAAACGACCACAACCATCAAAACGCGCAAGTTCTGTGCCAAGAAACAACCCCACTCTCTTCTCATTTTCAACCATACATTTAGTACGTGTGCTGCGAATCAAAAACCTGTTTGGTTGCGTACAGCCGCAACGTGCTTTGCTTGTGGTAATCGGCCAGTGAAAACCCGGCGTCTTCGAAGTCCTGGACAGCATCTCGGACAAGCTGTTCCGTCGCTGAAATGGAAACCGTTGCGTCTTGCATCCGTTCGGCTCGCTCCTCCAGAGTCGAATCCGTCAGAATTTCAGGATTCTTACGCTTAGAGAGATACCGCCAAGCCCAAAGGTTTCGAAGTCCAAGGGCATCCCCGAGGCGCATCCGGACGTGATCCAACCAACGGTAAGCCTCTTGTTCAGTTTCCGGACACGGCCAGATTTCAAGAAAGTTTTCCGTTGGAATGTCGTAATCCGATTCAAAATCAAAACGGGAGAGTTCGTGTACGGTATCCATTAGAACGGCTCCCCGACTGCCGCGAGTTCTTTTTCTCGGGCAATGTCCGCAAGCTCTCGGGTGATCTCAGCATGTCTTTCTCTAACGTTCCGGTCTATCGCGTCTCGAATTTCCTCATTGGAGTATTCCGGTTTCAGATTTCCAAGGGCTTCAACCCCACTTCCAAACTCATTCACGAACGCATTCACAATGTGAACAAGTCCGTCCAATCCCCGCGGACGGTTCTCAATCCAGTAAGCCCAGACCTTGCGGATTGTTTCGACGGAGTAGGTTTCGGACAACGCTTTGAGTTGGGTCTTCTCTTTGTCTGAGACGCTTAGAATTCCTTTTTCTTGGCCGTAGTGCGATTGCATCCACCCAACCAACCCGTCCGATTTTTCCGTTGCGGTTGGATGGTCGGTTAGTATTGGTCGGTCAGAAAGGACGGTTGTGTCCAACCCTGGGTTGGATTGTAGGTCCTCTATTTTGGACTTTGGCTCTGTATCTTGGACTCTAGGTCTGTCTATCTTGGATTCTTGGTCTTCCGAATGTTGGATTGTAGCCGTCTGTAAGTTGGACTCTTGCGGTGAATCTTGGACTCTTGCATCCGCGTGTTTGAACGACCCACCGCGCTCGATGGCCGCGCAAGCTGCCAGAAGCGGACTCGGATCAAATCGGCGGAGTCTTGTTCCGCGCTCTTTCGTCCTCTTGCGCTCACTGACAACACAACCGATGGTCTGAAGATCATCTAAGACATAGCAGACTTTGCCGTGGGACCAACCCATAGGCTTCATCATTTTTTGGATGCCCGGAAAAATCTGGGTCCCGTCTGGATTACCCTTCAACGCAAGCCAGTTTGCAAGTTTTTGACGCGCCTCGCATAGACACTTCCACTTGCGGCCATCTGTTGACAGGCGGTAGCAGTCGGGCGGTAAATCCGTGATCGCTCTTACAACTCCAAGTTTACTTTTGCTCACGGCGAACCTCCGAAGTTTCCACTTCGGCGGGCTCCGCAAGTAGCCGCACGTCAAGAGCGATTGGATTACCCCGTCTTATGCCCGGAGTGAATTCGATAAGATCCCCGGCTTGAAGTTGCTCCCAATCTCCTAAAAATTCAGTTCGATGCAAGAAATAATCTTGCAAAGGTGCGCCGCTGCCCGCTTGGTTTGGACGGGCAAACGCAAATCCTTTTGCAGTCTTGTGCTTAATTTTCCCAAACATTTCATACCTTCACATTTCAAATCGCTTTTGGAGAACTACTTCGAAGGGTGAGCGTGAACCATCGGCGGGCTCGGGATTTGCAGGTGGAAGCCAGCGGGAGGACCTGACCAGTTATTAGACTGGGTGAAAAACCTTGTTCACTTTGTGAACGTAATTAAACTCGCCGGGATTGGACCCCAGGAGTTTGCTGCTCTATCTTCGTGAGGGCTTGTTTTCGGGCAGCGATCTGTTCAGTCAACACTAATGCCGCGTTCGGCAAGCCGAGTTCGAGCGCGGAGTCGCGGAACTGGCTGAACACCGTGATTTCAATTTCTATGTCTGTAGTCGGCATCGGGCCCCAGAAGGGTAGCGGCGTGCACACCCTCTGTTTGTAGGGGCAAGTTTCAAGTGGACTTTTTGGAAGTCCTTTAGAATCAACGAAAGATTTTTGAATTTACGGAGAAAATAGTTTTGACCTGTTTTTTGGCGGTTTTAGAGTGGGTTAATCGCTTCGGGGGATATCATCTCCTGAATCCTCTCCGTAATTATCTTCCTCACTTACCTTGCTACCGGATCGGTCCTCGCTTGCTGGCCGGGCGCTCTCAGTGCCGTGGATCCGCCCGGAACGCTCAAAAGTATCCAGTTTTTCGTTTTGAAATTCTTTCCCCGGAGCGCTCTTTGAACCGCGGGAGATAATTCGGCCCCCGATTGATTCGCCCCCTGTGTTGGCAATATCTGCGTCCTGGGCGCTTTCGGACTCGTTCTCCGCTATTTGGCCGTTTTGATCGTTGTCAGGTTCCGAACTCCAAGGGTGAAATTTTGGAAAAAGCTGACAAACTTTCAAAACTATGTCCGACTCCCATCCCTCAACAACTGATTCCATTGCGATCCGGCCCAGATGATGCTTTGCCGCGAGTTCTTCTAGCGAGACATTTCCCGCGGCAAGGGCTTGGTATTGGGCACACAATGACCGCGGTAAGGCTTCCGTCACACCCGGTTTGTCGAGCAATGCGGCCACGTTTCTGCGCGAGAGTCTGTATCTCTTGCGAGTTGTAATTGGTTTCACAAATGGTTTAGGCGCGGGTTTGCTTTTTCCGTCTCTTACCACCCGCCGCGGTTGAATTGCGTCCTCGGCCTTCACGATATCGGCGTGCGAGGGCTGCAACTGGTGCAACGGGATCGGCGGTTCCTGGGCGGGCATCTGTGGTTCTTCGATGGTGATAGAACTTCCCGTCAAATAGTGTTTTCCGCTTCGTCTGGCGGGTCGGTTTTGTATCTTAGGTAGATGATTGTGCATTTCTCATTCCGCTGCCTCCGCATGGATAAGGTTTAAGAGAGCACCCCAAGCTTCAGGTCGGAAGATTTCCAAGTAATCCATCGTTTTGTCACGCCGCATATTTTTGCTTTTCAATTCATCCTCGGCCCACGCGGAAGGGTTCGGATGTGGACTTCCAAAATAAATCTTTCGCGGAAGCGGGGTTGTCTCGATGATGGCCCCTTTATGGATAGCCCAGGTGTGTTCGCTCCACACTCCTATGTTTGCGTGGTTGTCTGGTGCGAGCGCGTACCCGTTCCAGACCTCGATTTGTTTGTCAGTGAACAGAAACAGGGCAAGCGTATTCCCGTGGCACTCATCGGGCTTGTACCCAGCAATCACTTGCGGTTCACCGTTCAGGATTATCCCGTGCTCGAACAAATGTTGCGGCCACGGTGTGTCGTGATGCGCGATATAGCGCACGCTTGTTCCGCCAATTCCTAGTAGTTTTTTCTCAAGCAGTTTCTCCGAGAAGGATTTTATTTGATTTCTATTTTCTTGGAGATTCATTCGTCCTTTCGAATGGCTTCCGCCAACTTTGTGACACCTTCTCCAAATTGGTCTGGCGAGATTGGTTCATTTCTGTTCCAGGTCTTCAGGCAAAGCACGAAACCGTAGTTCGAAGTCGGATCTGGTTGTTTCATGTTTTCGCTTACAAGGAAACGTAGGTTAGTAATTGCGTTGGGCGGATCGGCGTCAACACTACCATCCCACTTGATCGCCTTAGTCTTCGTAAGGGTAGTAAGGGCATTGATGAGAGATTCCCATGCTCTTTCCGTTTCATTCATTGCGTTGCTTCTCCTGCGGTCTTTCCCGCCGTCAATTTTCAATCTTCCTTCAAAATCCAAAGAAACAGGGCCCGTAAGTTTTTGCGGATCGGCTCTCGAAAAACCCACAGCAAAAACAAAACCGCGAGCAATGTCATGCACTCACCCGTGCGCGTCGAATTTCCGTCCAGATGAGCGCGAGAAATAGAGAAAGCGGCCAAGTTGCCGCGAAGATGATTGTGAGCGCCGCAAACTTGGGAAATAACGGTTTGGGATTCATACCCTCGCCCGCCCCTGATTCAACCAATGCTCGATGTCGCTCCAGCGAAACCGTAGGAACTTCCCAGCTTTAAGGAACGGGATTGGATTAGGACACTTACTGCGGGTTAGTGAATATATTGTTGTGGGCGGAAGTTGGAGTTTCGCCGCAACTTGCGCTGCCGTGAGGATCGGTTCCGCGGGTAGTGCAGACACACCTATAGTGACTGCATTTTGTTTCTTCATTTCTGGCTCAAGCTTCAGAGAGTGACGGGTACAGGGGCGGTGGTTATTTCTTCAAGTACTTTACGTACGCTCTTAGTGCTTACCTCCTTTCATCGGCGAACATCCCCGAATTCTGTAAAAATAATACTTGCAAATCACATAAAAGTCAAATAAAATGTTGTACTGTATATATCAGTGGACTATGAAGTGTCTAGCAGGGAAAAGAATGAATACTAGCGATCCTATATTCAGAGAAGCTCAGCACCTCGCCGAATTTTCCAATCTGGAGTCCGGGCAAATTGACGAATTCCGAAACGCAGTCTCGACGGATTTCTTTCCACCGAAAATGTGGGAGATGCCTGGGCAGAGCTTGCATCTTGATACATCCGTGAAGACCGGAAACGTGTGGACACCGGAGCCGTTGTGGAAGACCTATCAGGATGTTCTGCGGGAGACTTGGCAAAATCATTTCCCCAGTGAAACGGGAATCTGGTTAATCGCGCATTTGGCTAAGCTGTCGCGGCAAGAGCAGCGTATGCGGGAGGTCGAACAGGAACTCAACAGCACGGGTGTATTGACAATGCCTCAGGAACCCCTGCCCGAACCTGAGTCTTGGCCGTTCCAGCGGGCCGTCATGTATCTATGCACAAATCCTTGGCGGGCGCGGTTCTGCATGGCGTGTGGAAAAAGATTCGTCGCAGCTAGACCCAAAAGCACATATTGCAGCGACTCTTGCTTCAACGCTTCTCGTAAAGGGACAAAGCGTGCTTGGTGGAAACAACACGGCGAGCAATGGAGAGAAGAGAAGCAGAAAACAGCTAAAAAACAGTCAAAGAAAGGCGGCAAGTAAAACAATGGCCCGACCGAGATACCAAGAAGGAATGCTCCAGCAGCGCAGTGGTAAATGGATTGTGAAGTATTGGGATGATCGGACTGTAGCTGGGGTAACGAAGCGGTTCCGAACCACCAAGACTCTCGTAGCCGTCAAAGAGTGCCCACAACGGACGGAAGCACAGAAGCGGGCTAACACCTTTCTAGCGACCGTCAACGAGGGCCAAGTCAAACCCCCTGCCATTCAATTCACACTCGCGGAATTTATCGAACAGAGTTATTTTCCTCGGCTCGCCCAGAGACTAGAAATTCCCGCGGGGAATGAACTGCACATCGAACCATCAACCATCAACGGCTATAAGGACATTTTTAAGGTCCACGTTCAAGGAAGTCCGATTGCCCAAACACCCGTTGGGAATTTCACGAGTCTTGACGGCCAACAGTTTCTTGAGTCGTTACCACAACATCTCTCACATCAAACTCATCTGCGCATCAAAAACTTCCTACGTGGTGTATTCGCTTGGGCAATTACAAACGGATCGTTCAGGGACTCGAACCCGATGGAGGAGACAAAGGCAGGCGGACAGACGAAGAAAAGCGATCCGAAGAATCTGACTGTACGCGAAAGAAAGATTCAGGCATCGAACGAACACGCTTATACGTTGCCCGAGGTAGCAGAGATGATGGACAAGCTGCCTGAGCCCGCCCGCACAGTTTGCGCGGTTGCAGCGTTTACGGGTTTGACGCGAAGCGAACTACGCGGCTTGAAATGGGCTGATTACGATGGTAAAGAAATCCAAGTTGAGAGGAAGGTCTGGAACCAACACATCGGCGCTCCCAAAACCGAAGCACGCGAGGCTGGCGTGTTCGTGGTTCCACTCCTGAGAAAGATCCTGGCAAAATACAAGAATGATTTTCCGTCCGTAGCCGATGGCTGGGTCTTCCGTGGCGAGAAGCTTCTACGTCCGCTCGACCTTGATAACCTGTCACGGCGAGACATTCCGCAGCACATTAACGGCGCGTGGTTCGGCTGGCATGCCTTCAGGCGCGGCCTTGGGACACGATTGAACGAGATGGGTGTAGACGGTAAAGAAATTCAAAGCATCCTGCGCCACGCTGACATCTCGACGACGCAGGCATTCTATATTTTGCCGAACCTAGAGCGTGCGAAGGCCGGACTAAAGAAGCTTGGCGAGGTTGCCCGGAAGCGATATAAGATTAGAGCGTGAATCGCAGGGCCCATAGCTCAATCGGTTAGAGCGTCGGACTCATAATCCGCCGGTTCCTGGTTCGAGTCCAGGTGGGCCCACCAAAACATCTAGGGTTTTGGAGTCATTTCGGAGTCAGAGATTTTTACGAAACCAGCATAGACACTGACGATTTTCACGATTGACTAGCGGACTCATAATCCGTTGGTCCTAGGTTCAAATCCTAGCGGGCCCACCAATTCCTACCAGCGCGCCAGGAGCCATTTCCGTCACAAGGGCTTAGGCGAGGCCTGCTTTTGCCAGAGGCAACTCCCGGATGCGCTTCCCAGTCGCGGAGAAGATTGCATTGCACAGTGCGGGGGCGAAGGGCGGCAGACCCGGCTCGCCGATTCCCGCCGGGGGCGCATCGCTCGGAACGATGTATACATTCGTTTCTTTCGGGGCAACGTTCATGCGCGCCACTTGAAAGCTGTCAAAATTCGATTGGTCAATCACGCCGTTCGTGGCGGTGATTTCGCCATAGAAGGCCAAGCTCGTTCCCATTGCTGCAGCGCCTTCAAATTGTTGCCGGACCATCTCTGGGTTCACAATCGTCCCCGCGTCCAGGGCCGTATCCACGCGCTTGATCTGCACCTGGCCCGCGTCGTTCAACTGCACCTGCACCACCGTGGCCACGCAAGTCAGGAAGCTGCGATGGACGGCCACTCCAATTCCGTAACCATTGCCCGGTTTTTGCTTTCCCCAGCCAGCTTTTTCCGAGGCCAGCGTCAGCACGCGCCGGAATCTGCCGGTGTCAATCGGATACTGCTCGTAGGCGCCGTCGTAATTCGGGAATTCCTTTGGAAGATCTGTTCTCGGGATGACGCGATCCGGTCCCAGAAGCTGTAATAGATATTCGACCGGATCTTTCCCCGCCGCATGAGCAAGCTCATCGGCGAAAGAATGAATTCCGAACGCATGATAAATGTTGGCGACAGAACGGAACCAACCGATGCGCACATGCGCTGTCGCCGGTCCGTTCTCGGCGCGAAAATTTGGCACTCCGAAGGGGACATCCGTAAAGCCCAGTCCCAATTCCCCGGCATCGGAATAAGTTGCGCTGGGATCAAAGGTCGAACCGATAGGAGGGAAAACCGTGCGCTGCAACCACGCCGCCGGCCTGCCATCCGCTCCCAGCGCAGCCTTCATGTACATCGCCGCAACGGAATGATAGACGTCGAACTTGATGTCGTCCTCGCGGCTCCACACCACTTTCACGGGTTTCCCCGTTTTCTTCGAGAGCACCGCGGCTTCCACCGCAAAATCCGGGAACGACTTTCGGCCGAATCCGCCGCCGAGCAGCGTCACGTTCACCGTCACATCTTCCTTCTTCAAACCCAGCGCTTGCGCAATGGCATCCCGCGCGCCTTGCGGGCTCTGCGTTGCAGCCCAGGCCTCGACTTTTCCATCGCGGTAGATCGCCAGCGCCGCAGGCGGCTCCATCGAGGCGTGCGCCAGCAACGGCGCGTAATATTCGGCTTCGACGATTTTTCCGCCCTTCGCGAAGGCTGCGTCCACATCGCCGTTTTCGCGAACGACCTTCCCCGGTTTGCGCGCCGTGCTCTGTAACTCTCTTTTGTATGCGTCCGAGTTCCAGACGCTGTGCGTGCTCTTCTCCCATTCGATCTTCAGTTTTTTCTTTCCCTGCATCGCCGCCCAGGTGTTGTCCGCCAGCACGGCCACTCCTCCCAGGGCTTGAAAACCAATCGGCGGCTTGAACGCTTCGATCGTCGCAGTTTGCTTTACGCCCGTTACATCGAGAGATGCCTTGTCATCGAACGACTTCACGCTGCTGCCAAAAACCGGTGGATGCGCCACGCTGGCATACAGCATTCCCTCCATGTGCGAATCCTGGCCGTACATCGCCTTTCCCGTGCACATGTTTTTCAGGTCGTAGCTCGTCGTACCCTTTCCGATGTAGCGCCACTCGCTTCGTGCCTTGAGCTTTACCTCTTCCTTCTTCGGCACTTCCAATTTTCCCGCTGCCGCGGTCAACTCCCCGTAGCCCAATTTTTTCCCGGTTAGTTTGTGCATGACGACATGCAGGCTCGTCGTGCACTCCGCCTCCGGCACGCCCCACTGCGCCGCCGCCGCGCGCACCAGCATCAGCCGCGCAGTCGCGCCGGACAGCCTCAACGTGTCAAAGAAACTCCGCACCGAATGCGAGCCGTCGGTATCCTGGTCGCCATATTTTTCATCACCGATGGCTTGCACAAGCTTCACGCGCGACCAGTCTGCATCCAGTTCGTCGGCCACGATTCGCGGAAGCGCCGTGCGGCTCCCGCTGCCCATTTCGGAGCGGTGCGCGACAATGTACGCCGTTCCATCCGTATCAATCGCTAGGTACACGTTTGGCTGCAGCGCCGCTTTTGTCATGCCCTCCGAGGCGCTGGCATTCGCTGGCGCAGCTAACAACGATTCCGGCATCCAGCCGACGCTGATGACCAACGCTCCGGCTCCGAGCATTCCCTTCAGAAATGCGCGCCGGCCATTGCTCCCGGCTCGGTCGTTGTCACGCTGCGAGATATTTTCGATCTGAATCATGTGGCCCCCCGCTGCGTTCATGGACGAAAATAGATGCAAATCCGCCTACTTCACCGCTCCATCCTACCGCCATTCTCGTTTCTTGCAACCCTCCAGGCAGGTTCGCCCGCATCGCCGATGACCTAGACGTTGAACCATTCCGCGCATCGGGGAAATGCCGCATTGCGAATTCGGACAGGGAAGTGCAATCTGAACCTCGGAAGACAAGGTCATCATGTCCCCAGACTTCATGCGCCGAGCCATTGCGCTGGCACTTGAAAACGTGCGTTCGCGCAACGGAGGTCCGTTTGCCGCGGTGATTGCGAAGGACGGCCGAATTCTCGCCGAAGGCACGAACCGCGTCACAGCTTCGAACGACCCGACTGCTCATGCGGAAGTCGTGGCGATCCGTGAAGCTTGCCGTGCGCTTGGAGATTTTCAACTTGCAGGCTGCGATCTCTATACCTCCTGCGAGCCTTGTCCCATGTGCCTGGGCGCCATCTACTGGGCGCGCCCCGCGCGAGTTTTCTACGCCGCGACCGCCGCCGACGCGGCGGCCGCCGGTTTTGACGATGCCTTTATTTATGACGAATTGAAGATCGCGCCAGCCGCGCGCCGCATCCCAACTTCACAACTTCTCCGCGAAGATGCACTGGCAATTTTTTTGGCCTGGAAGCAACAGGCAAACAAAAGACCTTATTGACGAGAGCTCTCGTTTAGACGGCGTCAACCACAATTCACGAGCGGCTACGATTCCGGCCAGGCTCCCAGCGCTCGCCGCACGTCAACCAACTGCCCAAGATGATACGCGTTGTGATCGGCCAGAATCAGTGCCTCGCGCAGCACTGTCTGTCCGTCGCCGTGGGGAATCTTCGCAAACAGATCTGTTTTTGGATTTGTCACCAGTTTGATCATTTCATGCAGGTCATGCTGGAACGCTTTGACCGTTTTGTCCCAGGCTCCATCGTCGGGTGGCACCGGCGTCTTCGGCCAGTAGCCTTCGGGGAACCCGGGCGAAACATGTTTCGGGTTGCGGCTGAATTCCAGGATGTCCCACTGTGCGATACGCACATGCTCCAGCAGTTGCCATCCGGTATGCCGCATGCCCTCCATGAAGGCACCACGTTTCGCTTCTGGAAAGCCATCAAGGGCATCCATGAAGTGCACGTGCGCGCCGCCACCCTTCAAGAGGTTTGCAAGGTGTTCGCGCAGCGCCTGATCGTGATTTCCCGGCGCAGTTTTCTTTTTTGAAGCCTTCTTTATCTTCTTTTTGGCCATTTCCCGTTTCTCCGAAACCAGCGCTTCCTGCGGCATTTCAGGCAGAGGATGCGCGCGCATTCCCGCATTCGAGGACATCTTCTCATAACTCGGTTCAAGTCCATTGCCTGAATCCCACAAGGGCTGGCATACTTTCTCTCCCCGCGATTGACACGAGGCAATGGATGAAACGCGAATTTCACCGCTGGCATTCTCCGCGGCTCGGATTCGAGCTGGGCGTCGTCGTCTTCGGCCACTGGGGACCGCCGCTGCTGGGCTTTCCCACCAGTGCGGGAGACGAGTGGGAGCTGGAAGGCCAGAGCATGATCGGCGCCCTCTCGGATTTCATCGAGGCCGGTAAAGTCAAAGTATTCACCGTGAATTCGATCAACGGGCAAAGCTTCTACAACAAGGGCGCGCACCCGTTCCATCGCAGCTACGTGCAGGCCACATTCGATTCCTATCTGCGCGAGGAAGTTGTTCCTTTCATCTGGGACAATTGCCAGTCGCCCGGCATCGCCATCTCTACCATGGGCGCATCTTTCGGCGCGTACCACGCCGCGAACTCGCTCTTCAAACACCCCGATGTGATCAAACGATGCTTCGCCATGTCCGGGGTCTATGACGTCAGGAATTTCATGGACGGGATGTTCGACGACAATTTTTACTTCAACAACCCCGTGGACTACCTGGCAAACATGAGCGACCCATGGTTCTACGAACAGATCGCCAGTTGCGACATTCACATCACGACCGGCACGGGCCCTTGGGAAAATAGCGGTCCCACGTATCGCCTCTCGGAAGTCCTCTCCAGCAAAGGCATCCGGCATTCGCTCGACAATTGGGGTCCAGAGGGCGGCCACGACTGGCCGTTCTGGAAGCACCAGATGCGCGAATACATTTCGCGGCTTTTCTAAGTGGGATGGTTGCGGGGATTGCGCGGGAAGAATGACTCTAGCTGAGGCCGAGGTGTTCGAGCTGGTAGCGGCCCTTTTCGATGACCTGATCGTTATCAATCCACACGTCGCAATTTCGCGTTAGCACATCCACGTGCGTTTTCGATTTCCAATCGGCGTGAGTCTGGCTGCCATAAGGGTCGCCGAAAGCGAGGTGCACGCCGGGAAATTTTTCGTCCTGCAACAGGATTCCGATCATTTCGGACAGACCGAGATTTGTGCCGAAGGCCAGCTCGCCGACGCGGTCGCTATTTTCATCCGTGTGGCAATACTCCCAGAATTCCTGCTCCAGCTCTTTGCATTCGCATTCGACATCCACCAGCCGCGCGCCTTTGATCGTCAGCACCAGAGGTGTGGCCTGTAAATCCCCGTACTTGCCATTGAAATGATCGCCCGCGGTGGCATCGCAGACAAACGTGCCATCCACGGTCGCAGGGGTGGTGAAGACTTCGCCCGCCGGAAGATTCGACCAGTAGCGCGGGCTGATGAGCCCGCTCGTTTTCACCCAATCGAGTCCGCGATCGAAATGCGCTGCAATCTCTGTCCCTGCCTCGGTTTTCACCGTAAGCGTTTCGGCGCGCAGCATCCGTTCGCGGAGCTTGTCGCTGAGGCGGTCCACCAGCCGGTAATCCGCGCGCATTCCTTGCTGCATGATCTGAGGAGTTACGCCGACCATGTGCGCGTAGCGAATCTGCCGCCGCTCGACAACTCGCACGATGGCCATGCGCGCGCCAAGTTCACCCGGCTGCGGCGTCATGCACATCACGCCGGCGTCGGCCGTTTCCAGCGCTTGCAACACCGCAGGCGGTGCCGCGCTCATCGGCCGCGGACCAAAATCTTCCAGCAGCAATCCCGTGTAGAGCGCGTGACGATCTTCCAACGCAGCCGCGATGCTCGCCGCCACCGCGCGGCTGGCCTCGTCCGCAATCAGCGCAACGTGTTCCCCTGGACGCACCGCAAGACACGTTTCCACGGCGTTGCGCGCGCCCGGCATCAACTCGTCTTGCGGCAGACCAAAACTCATCCTATTAATCTTACTTGAATTGAAGGATTTTTCTAGCGTCGACGTTCTGACACGGCTCTTTTTCTAACTGGCCTTTGGGTCAGCGCCAGCACTACCGGGATGGAATGAGGGAGGGGAGTTCCTGAAATGACTGCTAGGCATTTTCCTCATCAATGTGCGGAAGAGGTTCGCGGGGTGACGCGATACGCCGGAACCTGTCCGCCGCCGCTCGTCACGTTTGCCAGGCCGGTGGCGCTCAGCCGCGTCAGGAAGCCGCACACTTTCCCCCGGAACAGGTACGGCGCAAAATCCACTAACATGTCTCGGTAATGCACCTGGCCCACGTCCGTAACGTATGGGAAAATCTCGCGTCGAATCGGAATCCGCTCCTGAACAATCCACACGCCATTCTGTGCCGTAAGGGCGCGCTCGATCGCCGCGTCCCACGCCGCCTCGGCCGTTTCCCATCCGAGGGTCACGCCCGAACCGCCATACTCATCGCTGGGCTTCAACACCAGGTTCTCGCGTTCCTTTCGAATGAAGGCGAGCAACTCCACCGTCTGGCCGTAATGCGCCGTCTTAACGTCTCCTACGACGCGCGTCCACGGAATGTGCCGCTTGATTATTTCCCGTTCTCCATGGGAAAACAGCGCGCCGTTTTGCTCATCCGTCAGCACCGCGAAGAACGCTTTCACGTGCGGAATCTTGCAACGAAAATTATTCGACACGCACACCACATTTGCCGCGTACGCATTGACGAGCGCCGCGCACTCCGCCGGTTTTGTCACGATGTCGTTAATCAGCACGCGCCGGTACACCAGGTCGATCACCTTGTCCTGCGCCACCAGTTGCTTACCGTCAAACTCCAGTTCCCGCGGATCGGCGACCAGCGTCGGAATCCCCATCCGTTCAAACCGCTCCTGCAGGATTTCGAATTCACTCCACGTCGGCACACCTTCCCAATCCACAATCGCAATCTGCGGCTTGGTGGACGAACCGCCCCAATCCATATAACTCATCATCAGCGCATCGAGCAGCTTGGCGCTGAGCGGGTAGCTATGGGCCTCGTATTTTCTGGCAAACTGCGCCATCACCGGAAGCTCGCGGAAAATTTCCGCAAGCGTCTCCGCATAGCCCGCACCCGCCGGCGATTCGCCGTTGTACTCCGCGAATTTCAACGATTCCGGCAGCAAGAACGCATCCAGCCGTGACGCCGTGCTAACCCGGCCATATCCGGTGGGGAGTCGCGCGAGCCGTTCCTCTTCCTCGCGCAAATGCAATTGGGCGAAGAGATGCTTGTCGTCAAGCGCCGTTATCGCGACACGTTCACCCAGGTCTGCAATAGTCTCGGCGACCGTGCGCACGCGCGCATCATCTTCCGGAGATAGAAAAAAAGGCCGCAGAAACGGGCAATGTACCCGGTCGCCAAACGTGAGCTTGGCGTGCCGCATCTTCTTGAACAAATCTTGCGGAAGCCCCGGCACCCGGACAAGGTACGCCTTCAAAAGCTCGTTCCAGTCCTCCGCGGGACTCGAAGGCATGACCGAAGGTGTAGGCGCGCTCGTCATCTAGTCAAGACCCGTGCGCCGATCCAGCCGAGGGAGCGGCCACAGACCGCTGCCCGGCTGCGGCACTCTTCGGCGCTCCCGTGAATCCCGCCGCCGCCCCAATACCCAGCATCTCTTCCCACCGCGGCCAGGGATTCGATGCTTTACCGTTCAGCGCCCGATCAATCACCAGCCGGGCCATCTTCTCCACCACATGCGCGAAATAAAACTCCGTAATGCGGTCGCGCTCAAAATCCGGCGCAGGATTCAGAAAGTCGATGGCATACGGCACACCGTCTTTCACCGCAAACTCGATGGTATTCATTTCGTAGCCCAGCGCCTGATTGATCGTCTGCGCGTCCTTTACGACGCGCGCTCCCAACTCCGCCGTCAAATACTCGTGATCCACCAAATACTTCCGTTCCTTCGGATCGTAATGAACCGGCAAAATATCCATTTTTCCAAACGTGAAGCAGCGCACATACTGATTGAAGTCAATAAATTCCTGCAGTGTCATGCAATACGGCGAGGTCTTGTCGTACGCCGCGAGCAACTCCTCTTTGTTATTCACTTTGTAGACGTGCTTCCAGCCGCCGCCTGAATATGGCTTGAGGATCGCGGGACGCCCGACATAATCCAGCAGCCCCTCCCAATCCGCAGGGTATTCCAGGTTGTGCAGTGATTCGCCGGTGATATCCACATCGCTTGGATAACCCTTTTGCGGAAGAAGGACTGTTTTCGGGATCGCGATTCCCAGTTTGGCCGCCACCGAATAATTGAAGTATTTGTCGTCGGCCGTCCACCAGAACGGATTATTGATGGCGTACGTTCCCTGCAAAACGGCATGCTTCAAATATCCTCGGTAATATTCCACTTCGTGCGAAATACGGTCAACGATGACGCTATATTTTGCTGGCTCGCCCATGCGTGTCCCGCCCAGCTTCACAAACTCCGCCGCTACGCCATCTTTCTTCCCAAGCTCGTTGACGCGCGCAATAAACGCCGGAGGAAAGCTGAACTCGCGCCCGCAAAGAAGGCCAACTTTTTTCATGTTCGTGCTCCTGCAAAAGCCTGAGGAATTGCGCTGCCTGCTGTTAGTTGACCGCGTGCGCGGAAGAACCGCGCGGCTCAGTCACTCCCGCGCGCGTTTCTGCAACGAGGTGGCGCACCACCGCTTTCAGATCGCCAGTCTCCTGATATATCCGCAACTGCCGGTCCGCGCTAGTGCCCTCATTCATGATCGTATGAACATATTCGACGGCGCTGCGGCTGCCAAGGTCATCCACCACGTCGTCGACAAATCCCAGCAGTTCGGGAATCAGTTGCCGCATCGGCACTTCCGCTTCTTTCCCGAAGTCAATAAGCTTCCCTTCAATCCCGTATCGTGCCGCGCGCCATTTGTTCTCCTCGATCAACGCTCGCCGGTACAGCCGCCAGCTCATATTCTCTTCATAGAGGCGGTGTAGCTTGACGAGAATCGCCTGCGCCAGGGCCGCGATGGCCACAGCCTCCTCGACTTTTGTCGAGACGTCGAACATCCGGAATTCCAGCGTGCCAAACATCGGATGCGGGCGCACATCCCACCAAATCTTCTTGCCATTATCAATGCAGTTCAATTTCATCAGGAGATTCACAAAATTCTCGTATTCACTCCACGATTCGAATTGCTCCGGAATACCCGTCCTCGGAAACCGCCGAAAAACCGTAGTGCGAAACGATTTCAGCCCGGTGTTGCGGCCCATCCAGAACGGCGAGCTCGTGGAAAGCGCCAGGAGGTGCGGCAGAAAGTAGCGCACCCCGTTCATCATGTCGATCGTGGTCTGTTTGTCCGGCATGGCCACGTGCACGTGCATGCCAAAAATGAGCAGCGACCTCGCTAGTTGTCCCATCTCCTCGACGATGTGCTGATATCGTTCGCCAGGGGAAATGACCTGGTCAATCCAACTGGAAAACGGGTGCGTGCCCGCGGCGGCCACTTGGAGCCCTGCGCGTTCCGCGGCTGCCACCAGCTCGCCGCGCGTCCGGTGCATCTCGATGCGCAGCTCGCTGACGTTTTCGCAGATGCGCGTGCCCGTTTCGACGATCGACTGGTGCAGCTCATGCTTGACCTGCTCCGCGATGTCCGGAGACGCCTCGGAAACAAGCTGGCTCACATGCGAGCGCAGCTCGCACGTGGATGGATCTATGATTTGAAATTCTTCTTCGACACCGATGGTAAAGCGGTGAGCCATTGTGTGGCCCTCCGGAAAGTTCTAGATAGGGTCGGGGACTTCGAGCCTCGTATCATACCCGCCAGCCCGCCAAATTGCACCTGGGAGCGCCAATCTCCCGATTGGCGTGTGTGAGGCCCTGCAAGCGTCATCTCTGCTCCATCCCGCGGGTTTAGCGGGATGAATCTCCCGATTGGCGCCTGTTGCAATCTGCCGGTCAATTTGGCGCTGGACGCCGGGACGCATCGCTTGCCAGACTCTTTCCCATGCAAATCAAGCCCTTTCGAATCGAACACTATTTCGGCAAGTACGAATTCACCGCCAAATTCTTGCTCTCCAGCTCCGATGCGGAATCCCGCACCATCCAGGAACTCCTCGATCTCGAGCCCGGCTCCCACGACCGCCTGCTCTCCCTTTGGTGCGGCTACACCGAATCCCCCGGCGCTCCTGAACTGCGCGAAGCCATCGCCGCCATCTACAAACAGCTTCACTCGAATGACATTCTTGTCGTGGCCTCCGCCGAAGAAGGCATCTTCGTCCTTTATCACGCGCTCGCCGGGCCGGGCGATCACATCATCGTCGAAACACCTTGCTACGAAAGTGCCCTCGAGGTCGCCCGCAGCACCGGCGCGCAAATCAGCGAATGGCCCCGTTCCTGCGAAAACGGCTGGGCGCATGACTTTGCCGCTCTCGAAAAGCTGCTCCAGCTCAACACCAAAATTATCTACATCAATACACCGCACAATCCCACCGGGCTCTTGATGCCCGCAAATACGTTCAAGCAAGTGCTCAGTTTAGCCAGCAGCCGCGGCATCATTGTGTTTTCCGATGAAGTCTACCGCGAGATCGAACACGATCCCGCCATGCGCCTGCCCGCCGCCTGCGACGGCTACGAACACGCCGTCAGCCTGGGCTCCATGAGCAAAACCTATGGACTACCCGGCTTGCGCCTTGGATGGCTCGCCAGCCGCGATCCCGAAATCATTCGTCGCTGCCTGGAATTCAGGTACTACACCACCATCTGCAACAGCGCTCCCAGTGAATTTCTGACCGCGCTGGCCTTGCGCCATCGCCAGGTTCTGGCGCAGCGCAACCTGGAGATCGTCTACCGTAACTTGCCGCTTCTCGACGCCTTCTTTCGCCAGCGGCCCCATCTTTTCGAATGGTCGAAACCCAATGCCAGCACCATCGGCTTCACCCGTTTCAAGCCGGAGCGCGACGTTTTCTCTTTTTGCGAGGAAGTTGTCCGGGATTCCGGCGTCTTGCTTCTGCCCGGCGCAGTCTACGACCAGCCTCGCCACATCCGCTTCGGCTACGGACGAAAAAACATGCCCGAAGCCTTGGCGCACTTCGCCGCGTATCTAGACGCTCATTCCTGAAATTATTTTGAAATCAAATGGAAGGAGGAAAAAGTAGGACAGACATTCCTGTCTGTCCCTCCGTAATTCTGTTCGCGTCGGGCCTTCTCTTTCCTTTGTTACTTCGTTATTTCTTTACTTCAACCCTTCTACGCCGCGCCCATCGCCCGTCGCTGTTGGAAACATTCCCTGCAAAAAACCGGGCGCCCCTGCGTTGGCCGAAAGGGAACCGTGGTTTCCTTCCCGCACTGCGAACAGTTCGTCTTCGTCTCCGAGCGCATCGGTGAAGCGTGTCCGCCGCCACCTCCGCCCTCAGCTCGTTTCGCTTTGCAGGCCTTGCAGCGCTTCGGTTCGTTCTTGAACCCCTTATCGGCGAAAAACATCTGTTCCCCGCCGGTAAATACAAATTCAGCGCCGCACTCCGCACACTTCAGCACCTTGTCGTGGTATTCCATGAGCCGCTCTCCCCTGGTCCCGGGTCGGGCAGGAGATTGGGCAAACTTAGTACCGCAGAGCCGAATTGCTTGAGGAAACCTGTATCCGGGGACGCCGGGCGCGGATCCCTTGGGCCTGCGGGCACGAAGCTGAAACACGAACCCAAACTTCTCTGCCTTTATAGGGGCCTAATTCTCGGAAGTGCGGCGCCGAGCCGCGTGGAAAACGGACTGGCGGCCCCGATTGCTCGGGGCCGCCTTTCTAAACTTAATCCGCTTCCCGCCGCTGCTTCTTGCGCAGTCGCTTCCGCGAAAGCGCTTCCTTCGCCCGGCGCTTCTCGCCGGGTTTCATGTAGAAGCTATGCTTCTTGATTTCCTTGATGATGTCTTCCTGTTGCACCTTGCGCTTAAAACGCCGCAGGGCATTTTCCAGAGATTCACTCTCTTGGATAATGACTTCAGCCACGGTATGAATTCACCCCCAATCCGGTTCGGATTGGTATCTTGCGGCGCCTCTCACCGGCCATGCTGCAGCCGGCTGTGCACGTCTTCGGGCACCGCCCCTGTTACTGATTATCGCACGTATTGTCCGATTCGCGGACGCACCTAGAAAGGTAGCTGGCCTCTTCTAATCAATTCCGGCCATGCAAGTCAAGGAATCTTTGCGCCTGCCTGCATTTTTCGCAGTACTGAACCTACCCCATGGCAACAATGCTAAGACCATAATCACACAGTAATCTGTAGCTGCGTGTCCTTGCTTGGCGCATTCCGCCGCTTGTTCTGTCTTACGCTCTTCGTGCGTGCTATCCCGCTTGTGCTTGCCCTCTCGGTTACGTAGAATGAGCCGCCTATCAAGACGCTCTCATCGGGGGTCCACCCATGTCGGCGATGCGTGATGCTATTGGAGTACTCCTCGCAGGCGGCCAAGGCGAGCGTTTGTGGCCCTTGACCCGCGACCGCGCCAAGCCCGCCGTTCCCTTTGGCGCTCTCTACCGCATCATTGACATCACGCTTTCCAATTGCATCAACTCGGATCTCCGCCGCGTCTTTGTCCTTACGCAGTACAAAGCCCTCAGCTTGAACCGCCACGTTCGTGCCGGCTGGTCTCCCCTCGCTGGCCTCGGCGACTATATCGAAGTCCTCACGCCGCAAATGCGCGTTTCGAAAGAGTGGTACCAGGGCACCGCCGACGCCGTGTACCAGAACATTTATTCCATCGGCAGCGAGCGCTCCAAGTACGTCTTCATCCTCTCCGGCGACCACATCTACAAAATGAATTACGCCAAAATGCTCCAGCAGCACGTGGATTCCGGGGCAGAGGTTTCCGTCGCCACCATCCAGATTCCCGCTACTCAGGCGGCGCGCCAGTTCGGCGTCATCGAAGTAGATAAGGATTGGCGCATCATCGGTTTCGAGGAAAAGCCCGCCGAGCCCAAGCACTCTCCCCACAATCCCGGCAATTGCAACGCTTCCATGGGCATCTACATCTTCAACACCCAGCTGATGATTCCCATCCTCCTCGCCGATTCCGAGGATCCCAAGTCCAGCCACGATTTCGGCAAGGACATCTTGCCGCGCATCATTTCGAAGCACCGCGTCTTCGCCTACAATTTCGTGGACGAAAATCAGAAGGATGCTCTCTACTGGCGGGACGTCGGCACCCTCGACGCCTATTACGAAGCCAACATGGATCTCGTCAGCGTTTCGCCCGTGTTCAACCTCTACGACAACAATTGGCCCCTACGAACCTGGCAGCACCAGTATCCGCCTGCGAAATTCGTCTTTGCCGATCCGGAACGCATGGGCGTCGCGCTCGATTCCATCGTCGCCGGCGGCTCGGTCATCTCCGGCGGCCGTGTCCAGAAATCGGTGATCGGCAACAACGTCCGCGTCAACAGCTACTGCGAAGTCTCCGACTCCATCTTTTACAACCACGTAAACGTCGGCCGCCACTCTCGCATCCGCCGGGCCATCATTGACCGCCACGTCAGCCTTCCCGAGCGCACCGAAATCGGCTACGACCTCGAAGCCGACCGCCGCCGCTTCCACGTCACCGATTCCGGCATCGTCGTCGTCGTCCGCCAGGAATCCCTCATCGAAGAGCCCGAAACCGCCTAGGGGCACGGTATATCGTGCCCTCTCTGTGTGGCGGCCTCCAGTGGCACAGCCTTGAGGCTGTGTTCCTACGGTTACAATCCCGAATTTCGTCTCGATCACTGCCGGACCGACATCCCAACAAAGCGCCCTCCTTCGGTCTGATACAATCTTCAATTCACTCTGACCCAGGAGATCGCTGAAACATGTCCATCAAGATCACTGCCGTTCGCGCCCGCCAAATCATCGATTCCCGCGGCAATCCCACCGTCGAAGCCGACGTCTACGCCGGTGTTGGCCCGCGCGGCCGTGCCGCCGTTCCTTCCGGCGCCTCTACTGGCGAACACGAAGCACTCGAACTCCGTGACG
>Ga0207002_1003_pt1 | contig 59183 bp, 52 predicted proteins | sample Alteio_BWMinCont_88_FD_153473 | JGI IMG/M metagenome (GOLD analysis project Ga0207002, IMG submission 153473) | Enriched cells from forest soil in Barre Woods Harvard Forest LTER site, Petersham, Massachusetts, United States -... | ecosystem: Environmental > Terrestrial > Soil > Temperate forest >...
AGTTGCACAGGTGAATGCACAGGCAATTATTGATGGAAAAATAATAAGTGCATACCTAAAAAGTAATAATTTGCCGGAGCAGCATGTGGATACTACCGGTGTTTGTTATATCATTAATTCACCTGGAACAGGAAATGACTTGTATACAAACTCTACCCAGGTAACAATTGGTTATACAGGGCAGCAATTAACTGCAAATGAAACATTGGGGCCGGTATTTGCGCAAACCAATAATTTTCACCCGTCCTTTGTTTTGGGTTCGGTGATAAGGGGCTGGCAATTGGGGATAGAAGATACAAAAATTCAAACAGGCGGTACAATAACATTGTATTTACCGTCGCGTTACGCATACGGCCCTTTTCCGCAGCCTGATATTGGTTTGCCTGCTAATGCGGTGCTTGTTTTTCAAATAACAGTTTACAGTGTAACTAATTAATTAAAAGGGTATTATAATCAAAACCGGACTATTAAATTAAGCGAAACGAATAATACATACAAATGAAACAAACCCTATTTACCTTTTTATTAATTTCTGCCTTAGGCATGGCATCGTGCCGGAAAGATAAACTTCAGCCTACTGTTAAGCAATACGATCAGCAACAGATACTAAGTTATATCGCCGCTCATGGATTAACAGGCTTTCTGCGCGATACTACCGGCGGCGATACTTCAGGGATGTATTACCAGATTCTTAATCCCGGGACACAGTCTGTAAATGGCATACCGGTTACGCCTTTAGATTATCCCAGCGAGATATCATTTGTATACACTGAGCGAACATTGGATGGCACCTACGTGCTTTCAGATACTATTGCAAATCATTACTACGATTATGTAGGGCATATTTGGTCAAACCATTACCCTTTGGGCTTGCAAACAGCCGTGCATAATTTATTAAAATACCCCGACGCCAGCATGCGCGTGCTGGTACCATCGCACCTGGCCTATGGTGTTAACGGAACCGGCTCGGGAAGTAGCCAGGTGGCCAACAACAGGATAGGCGGTAACGAAAGCCTCGATATTTATATACATGCTGTTAATAATTTCCAGGTATATGATGATATGGTTATTCAAAATTATATGAAGGCGAACAGCTTAACCGGTTATACTAAGGTGCAAAGCGCCCTGTTCCCCGGAAATTATTACTACTATAAAATATTAATACCCGCCACAACCAACGATCCTATTACTATTAACAGTACTGCAACGGTAACCTATACCGCCCAAATATTTAACGGGACTATTTTTAGTCAATATAATGTTGCCGGCGGCCAGGCTCTTCCAATTTCCGGTGATATACCCGCAGTACAGGAAGGGTTAGAAAACTTTGCGGTAGCGGGTACCGAAATTTCAATTATACTCCCATCAACATTGGGTTACGGGATAGCTGCCGGTGCTCCCGGACCGGCTTTCAGTTGTTTAAGGTTTACATTTGACATTGTATCGGTAACGCCGTAGCTGTATGTTTAATGCTCCGTGAAAAATTTTAAGGTAGCATTCACGCACAAAAGAATGATCAGCAAGTGGTTTTGCATATTTGCTGAAATCGGCATATTCCGGCGCCCATATTTTATATATTTTAATCCGGGTCAAATTTTTTATCCATAAATTTCTTTTAATGCTCCGGTAATTTCAGGATACTTAAATTTAAACCCTGCATCATCAATTTTTTCTGCCGATACTTTTGTGCTGGCTAACACAATGGTGCTCATTTCGCCCAATAATAATTTTAAAAAAAATGCCGGCACATTCGGCAGCCATAATGGTTTGTGCAATTGTTCGGCAATGGCTATGGTAAGTTGTTTATTGGTTACCGGGTTCGGGGCAACCATGTTATAAACCCCTGTAAGGCTTTCATTGTCTATGCCAAACAAATACATATCTATAACATCATGCCCGTGTATCCACGGTATCCATTGTTTCCCGTTACCCAAAGGCGAACCTGCATACAGTTTTACCGGCAGGGCCATTTTGGCCAACGCCCCGCCTTTATCAAGCACCACGCCAGTGCGAAATTTCACGATACGCAGATTAAGTTTTTTGCCTCTATCAACAGCATCCTCCCACGCTACACAGCATTTGGCCATAAAATCGTTTGAGGGCGGGCTGTCTTCGGTCATTAATTCATCACCGCTATCGCTGTAATAGCCTATGGCCGATGCCGATATAATTGAATTTACCTTATTCTTTTTACGGTCAATCAGCTTGTATATCAATTCTATTGATTTTGTCCGGCTATCAATAATTTCATTTTTCCTTCGATCCGTCCAGGGTTTATCGGCTATCCCTGCCCCTGCCAGATGAACTATGATATCAACATCATCAATACAATTATCAGCTATCCCGCCTTTATCAATATCCCATAAAAAAGTCGTTACCCGTGCATCTTTCCCTGCCGAGCGACTTAAATGACTTACCCTGTAACCTTTTTTTAGCAATTGCTCAGTCAAACGACTGCCGATAAGGCCAGTGCCGCCAGTTAGCAGGATGTGTTTGTTGTTGTGGTTCATGGTTGAATGTAGTCCATGGTCGATGGTTCATAGACCATGGCAAATTTGGGTAAATGTTCTTGTTCATCCATAACTATCAACTTTGGTCTATGGTCCATGGACTATCTACCATAGACCATAAACTAAACATTTACATTATCCAGCACAACAACCCTGGCGCATAATGGTTTGGCAACGGTATCGGCAAAAAGCACATGCGTCGGATCAATCTGGTAAGCTTCCTGCGCCCTGGGGCTATCAAATAAAATTAACAGGGATACATCATACGAGCGGTCGACCACATCGCGGAAGGTTTCGGCTGGTACGCCAATGTGTATATCACGGATATGTGTAATTGGAATAAGCGTTTGCAGGCCGTCAATTAATTGCTGCTTATCGGCTTTATTTTTAAGCCAGAAATGTACATGATGGACGAAAGTGTTTTTGAGGAGCATAAAATTATTTGTATTTGTAATGTAAGATAAAACGAAATTATAATATTATTTTTTAGGTAAGTAAGTTAGTGTATCTTTTTGCCTGGAATGTATGTAATTTAGAAGATACATTAGTGAACATTTTTCTGGCCATGAACCATCAACAATGAACCATTACACAAACTGCTCCACCACGTGCGGCTTAAACGTATCCGTTTTTACACGCGCTTTCAGCTCATGCAGTATATTATATAAACCAAAATTGGTGCGGTTTACATAAATAAAATGCTTTACCCCACGTGCCTGTTTAAACTCCGGCATTTTCGATACTTTTTCGCCGAAGCCGTAAAGTTCATCAAAAAAAGCGGTTTGCCCGAAGTCGAAATGATCAGTGATATACGGTTTGGCAAACAAGCCTATCATTTGCCGGTACATGGAATAATAAAATTCAATTTGGCCTGGTGTATCATCCTTGTGTATCATCTCAAGCTGGCGGAAGGCTTTGATAGTTTCTTTCTTATTTTCCATCAGGCCGGTAGATGTAAGGGAGAAAAAGGGATAGTAAAAATCTTCCGGCATCTCCTTGATGCAGCCGAAATCGATCACACCTAATTTACCATCAGGGGTGATCATAAAATTACCCGGATGCGGGTCGGCATGTACCGCCCGGAGTTCATGCTGCTGAAAATTGTAGAAATCCCACAAGGCCTGGCCTATCAGGTCGCGTAAACCTTGCGATGGGTTGGTTTGTAAAAACTCACGCAGGTGTTTCCCTTCCAGCCAGTCCATGGTAATAATACGTTTGCTTGATAGTTCGGGATAGTACTTCGGAAACACTACGTTATCCAGTCCCGAGCAGGCATTTGAAAATTCGATGGAGCGGCGCACTTCCAGTTCATAGTCAGTTTCTTCCAGCAGGCGTTCTTCAACTTCTTTCATATAAATATCCAGTTCCTTTTCGCTCATGCCCAGCATCCTGAAAGCGAATGGCTTTACCAGTTTAAGGTCAGATGAAATTGAATCACCAACACCGGGGTACTGTATTTTTACCGCCAACGTTTTGCCATTCAGTTCGGCCTGGTGTACCTGGCCTATCGAAGCCGCGTTGGATGAGCGGACATTAAATTTATCGTATATCTTATCAGGCGTTTTGCCGAAGTATTTTTTAAAAGTTTGCACAATCAGCGGCCCTGACAAGGGAGGGGCGTTATACTGCGACTGCGAAAATTTATCAGTATAAGCTTGCGGCAGCAAGTTTTTATCCATGCTTAACATTTGCGCCACTTTAAGTGCGCTTCCTTTTAGCTCGCTTAATGATTCATAAATATCGGATGCATTATCCTCATTTAATTCGCTTTTGTCCATTTCGGGATTAAACAGTTTTTTGGAATAATGCTTTACATAGTTACCGCCTATTTTGAAACCGGTTGTTACAAATTTGGCTGAACGCTGAACTTTAGAGGTTGGAATACTGTTTTGTTCTTTCGGTGTGTTATCACTCATATTAATCTTTTTCAAATAAAGCGGCAAGTTTTTGCACGCTCAGTGTTGTATAGTCATTTATTACCAGGTTAACCGGGTGTAATTCGGCAGCGGTGTGTCCTGTAGTTATGGCAACCACTTTCATGCCTGCGCTGTTGGCTGCCTTAATTCCGGCTAACGAATCCTCAAATACTATACAATGTTGAGGCGGCACCTTCAATTTTTCAGCTGCCTTTAAAAATATCTGCGGATCGGGTTTAGGTTTACTCACCATGGAAGAATTGACGATAGCATCAAAATTATCCCGGATCGGCACTTTGTTTAAAATAAAATTAATATCCTCAACCGTCGCCGATGTGGCCATAGCCATTTTTACTCCGGCATTTTTTAATCCGGTTAAAAAATCCACCAGGCCGTTTACCGGCGCCAGGTATGGGGCATATAATTTCCTGTAAAATTCTTCTTTTTCATTTAGCAGGGCTTTTAATTGAGTTTCATCACGGCCCTTGCCAAAAACGCGGCGGATAGTTTCGATCACAGGCACACCGCTAATCTCTTTATGATAAGTTTCCTTACTTAATTCGCCTTTACCATATTTATTGTATAGCGCCTGCCATGATTTAAAATGGTATGGGGTGTTATCTATCAGCGTGCCGTCCATATCGAAAATGGCGGCGAATCCCGCTTTAGCCTCACCTAAATCCTCTCCAAAGGAGAGGACTTGAGCTTCACCCTTTTCTAAAGCCCTGTCCTTTGGAGAGGGTTGCGTGAGGCTTGTTGTGCGGACTTGAGCTTCGCCCTTTTCTATGGCCCTTTCCTTTGGAGAGGGTTGGGTGAGGCTTTCAAGATTAGGTTGGCTGAGGCTGTTAGTTGCTCCCAAAACCCATTTTTTCTTTAATGCCACCGTTTTTGGCTAAAAACTTGCCATACTCAAACAGGTTGTCAATGGGCGAACGCTGGAATAGGTCGAAGGTAACATTGATGCCTTTTTCAATAGCTTCATCAGTTTTTTCAAACCCTGTCGAATTATCGTTTATCCAAAAATGCAGCACAAAAACCAACTGTACCCAAAGCGCGTCCTTGTAACGGTTGCTGAAAAACTTCCGTTCGGATAATTCGTTCGATGCTAAGCCTTCTACGATCAGGTCGTTGCAAAAATTTTCAAATACATCTTTTATTCCCTGGAATATTTGAGGGGTTGAAAAAGTTTTGGGTTGTTTTTTAACGCTGTAAACCACAAAGCTGCGGCTGCTTTTCAGCAATTCAAAAAGACTGTAAAAAAAGGACAACGCCTTTTCTCGGGCTGTATATTGCCCCCAAATCTCCTGGGTTTTTATTTCGGCAATGGTTTTTACAGCGAAGCCAGTCCAGATGTGTTGTTCTATCGCATCGAACGAACCGAAAAAACGGTAAAATTCTTCTTCCGGCATTTTATTTTTTTTGGCAAAAACGTATACGGATTTTGGCTGTTCACCCTCGGTAAGTACAAAATCAAGATACGCTTTCTGAATACTTTCTACAGTAGCCATAATGATGTATAATTTAAATTAACACTATAAAATTATGACATTGCACAAAAGTAAATGTCATAGGCATCTATAATTAACGATTAGATTTTTAGGATAGTACAAATCAAACATTATTTGCTTACCTGATCAGGCGGGCATCAATATTTAACTTTTGTATGGAATTAACTGTTACCTTGTCATGGTGGGCCGGATATAAAGGATTTAAAAGAAAATTGAATTCTGATGGGTTTATGGCCGAACGAACTTTAAATGCCAGGAATTTATTTTCAAGTATCCATTTGTCGCCGGCCATTTTATTTTCCAGGTTGTCCTGCACTTGCCACAAGTCAGGATATTCTGCGTCTGGTAATTCGTAAATCAAACCATCCTGTAGCATATCATTCTTTACATCAATTGATGTGATAAAAAAATTAGGCGGCAAATCCGATTCATCAAAATGTACCAGGTTTTCGAGATATGCCAACGAACTGTTCATACTTGTGTACAGCATATAGGTACCTTTACTATTCCATCTGCCGCCATTTTTATATGCACCGATTCCTGAAAGGTCTTGCGCACGTGACATTGATTTAGCGATCCGGTAAACCATCATTGTAATCAGGAATATACACCTTCCTCAATTCTGCCTAAAATATCATTTACCATACCCAATCCCGTTGGTAAATAAAACAGATCAATTGGCTTTATATTATTTAACGCCCTGTTTGGCGTATTGAGCCAATTTTTCACTTTTTCCTCGTCCTCAAAAACTATAAAAGTATGTTCTAAAACTTTGGCTATTTCAATTACAAGCGATGATGTATGTTTATCTAATTTATCGGTACTTTTTTTTCGCTCAAGTGTTTTAACAGAAGCATCGAGAATGTTTTCAGAGAAAGCTTTTTTTGATATCCCCAGGTGACCAACAAGCGCATCCAGTGAGGCTTTAGTGATTCCCTCATTGCTTAATGATATGATATCAAATTCAGAACGGATAGGTTTAGTAAGAATACTTTTTCCGCCAAGTAAATGAACGAAACTAAGCTCCGGCCTCAATGTTAATTTTTTTTCCGCTATTTTCATTGGCGACAATTTTACCAAATATAAGGATATAATGTCGCAAAAAAAATTATTTAATTTAAAAAATGTCTTAGAAATTGTTTTTCTGGAAATTCAATAACGATGGTACAACTCCTGAATGTTGGGATGATGTCAAATATTATTGTGAAAAGTGCATAAACTGTAAATTAATTGCAAATTTGCAAACTGCATTCCTTTAGCCACCATTTAACTATGAGTGAAAAAACTATACTGGTATGGTTTAGAAACGATCTGCGTATCCGTGATAATGAAATATTGTTAGAAGCAGTGCGTAAAGCAGATAAAGTATTACCGGTTTATTGTTTTGATCCCTTTTATTTCAGGAAAAACGCTTCCGGTAATTCAAAAACAGGGAGTTTACGTGCCCGTTTTCTACTGGAATCAGTTGCCGATCTGAGGAAAAACCTGCGGAATATCGGCGGGGAATTGATTATCCGTATTGGCAACCCTGCCAGTATTTTACCCCCGCTTGCTGAACAATATCATGTAAATGAGGTATACCATCACCGTGAAGTAGCTCATGAGGAAACTGATATATCGGAACAGGTTGAAACGGCTTTGTGGAAAATCAAACTAAATTTAAAGCATTTTATCGGCCATACACTGTATCATAAAGAAGATCTGCCATTCCCGATAAAGGATATACCTGATAGTTTTGCTGTTTTTAAAAAGAAGGTGGAGCGCGACAGCAACGTGCGCCCTTGCATCGGTACGCCCGAAACTATTAACACACCAAATATTATGGATGCTGGGCATTTGCCAACTTTACAGGGGCTGCAACTTGATGAACCTGTTTTTGATCCAAGATCAAATACATTGTTTGCCGGTGGCGAGAATGCCGCTTTAAATCAATTAGGGCAAATTTTTTCAAATAACAATAAGGCGAATACATATAAAAATGCCCGTAGTTCATCTGCCAATGAACCCTCATCAAAGTTATCACCATGGATCGCATTGGGTTGTGTCTCTTTAAGGCAAGTTTATTGGGAAGTTATCAAACATCAGCATTCAAATCCTCATCATACCAATTTATTAATTTTGGACCTGTTATGGCGTGATTATTTCAGGTTTATGTTTAAAAAACATGGGCAAAAGTTTATAGCCGCCAAAAATAATGACGAAAAAAACTCATTAGTTGCCGCTAACCAGGGTGAACTTTTTGAAAGGTGGAAAAATGGTGAGACTGGCATTCCATTGATCGATGCAATTATGCACGAACTAAATGCTACAGGGTATATCAATAATTACAGCAGACAAATTGCAGCGGGCTTTTTAATAAATGACCTGAAGGTTGACTGGACAAAAGGCGCCGCTTATTTCGAAGAAAAGCTGATCGATTATTCACCGGCAAGCAATTGGGGAAACTGGGCATTTATTGCCGGGGTTAATGATGCACACGAAAGCCGGTATGCAATTGCAGCAAAACCGGCAATCGAACTCGAAACAAAAAATGATTTTATTGATACCTGGCTTCCAGGTGCTAAAACTACTGATTACCAGCCATTTTAAAACAAATGTGCATTAAAAAAAATGGGTTGAAAAGTAACCTTTTATCTATATTGACGTCTAATAATTATAATGAACCCATTCGAGCAATATACGGTCATCATTGGCATTCTTGCTATTCTTTTCGAGGGCGTTTCTTATTTGCGCGGCTTTCTGCGTAAGATTTTTCATTGATGCGGTGAATTGCTGATCAAGTTATTATTTCAAAAGAATTATAATCGTTACTAATTTTACAAGCGCTTATGTTTACTTTTGTACCGTTTTAAAGATTGGTTTCTCATGGATCGTCTCAATTATATTAATAGCGGAAACGCTGCCTACATAAATTCATTATACGAAGCATACAAACAAGACCCTGAATCTGTGGACTTTGGCTGGCAAAAATTTTTTGAAGGGTTTGATTTTGGCAAAGATACGAAAGCATCCGCCCCTGTAACTACTGAAACGCCGGAACATATTTTAAAAGAGATCAATGTGCTCAACATGATTGATGGCTATCGCGCGCGCGGTCATTTATTTACAAAAACAAACCCTGTGCGCGAAAGGCGAAAATACTTCCCCGGTAAAGAACTGGAAACATTTGGATTAAGCGATGCCGATTTGGACACTGTTTTTAACGCAGGTGTTGAGGTTGGCCTTGGCCCTGCCAAATTAAGCGATATCCGGGCTTTACTTGAAGATACCTATTGCCAGGCCATTGGAGCCGAATACAAATACATCCGCAACCCTATAAAAATAAAGTGGTTTGAAAACCGCATGGAAAGCAAACGAAATACCCCTTCGTTTACCATCGAAGATAAAAAGCTGATGCTGAATAAACTCAATGAGGCGGTTGTCTTCGAAAACTTTTTAGGCACGAAATTTTTAGGGCAAAAACGTTTTTCGCTCGAGGGGGCCGAAGCGCTGATCCCCGCTTTAGATTCGGTTATCCAAAATGGTTCGGAGCTGGGTATTGAAGAATTTATCATCGGTATGGCCCATCGCGGCAGGCTGAATGTGCTGACAAACATCATGGAGAAACCTTATAAAGAGATTTTTTCGGAGTTTGAAGGTAAAAATTTTGACGAAGAAACCCCCTTTGGCGGCGATGTGAAATATCACCTCGGATACTCAACCGATGTAGTAACCATCGGCGGCAAACACGTGCATTTAAGCCTTTGCCCAAACCCTTCGCACCTCGAAGCTGTTGACCCTGTTGTTGAAGGTTTAACGCGCTCAAAGATTGATTTTAAATACAATAGCGATCATTCACGGATAGCGCCAATATTAATTCATGGCGATGCTTCAGTAGCCGGCCAGGGAATTGTGTACGAAGTTTTACAAATGGAAAAACTGGATGGCTACCGCACCGGCGGTACTATCCACATAGTGATCAATAACCAGATTGGTTTTACAACCAATTATAAAGACGCCCGTTCAAGTACCTATTGCACTGACGTTGCCAAAACAGTTTTATCGCCTGTTTTCCATGTCAATGGTGATGATGTAGAAGCTTTGGCTTATGTAGCAAACCTTGCAATGGAGTACAGGCAGGTATTTCATGAGGATGTGTTTATAGATTTATTATGTTACCGCAGGTACGGGCATAATGAAGCCGATGAACCAAAATTCACCCAGCCTTTATTGTACAAAGCAATTGAGGAGCATCCAAACCCACTCGAAATTTATAAGCAAAAGCTGCAGGACGAAGGCAGTGTTGATGCAAGCTTTGCTTTAGACCTGGAGAAAAGTTTCCGTAACCTGTTACAGGAAAAATTAGATGAATCAAAAGCCGAAGACAAGATAACCGAAACCGTACAAATGTATGAGGGGGTTTGGCAAGGGTTACACATAGCCAGTCCCCGCGAGTTTTTCGCACCTGTTGAAACCGCTGTTGCTAAGGATGAATTACTGGATATTGGTAAAAAGATAACTGTATTGCCTGAAGGCAGGGAGTTTTTTAAGAAAATTGAAAAACTATTTGAGGAACGCAATAAAATGGTTGTTAAAACCCATGTTTTTGACTGGGCTATGGGCGAATTACTGGCTTATGCAACCTTGTTGAAAGATGGCCACCCTGTTAGGTTAAGCGGTGAGGATGTAAAACGCGGCACTTTTTCGCACAGGCACGCGGTACTAACCCTGGTTGATTCGGAAGATGAATATATACCGCTTGAGACCATTGAACCTGAAGCAAAGTTCAGTATATATAACTCCCTTTTATCTGAATATGGTGTTTTAGGTTTTGAATATGGTTATGCAATGGCAAACCCGAATGCCTTAACGATATGGGAAGCCCAGTTTGGCGATTTTTTTAATGGTGCACAAATCATTGTAGACCAATATATAGCCAGCGCCGAAACAAAATGGCAGCGTGGCAATGGCCTGGTAATGCTACTGCCGCATGGTTACGAGGGCCAGGGCCCTGAACATTCGTCGGCAAGGGTTGAACGCTTTTTGGAGCTTTGCGCCGACAGCAATATACAGGTAGCGAATTGTACCACACCGGCAAACTTTTTCCATATCCTCAGGCGCCAGATGTTGAGGGATTTCCGTAAACCGCTTATCATATTTACACCAAAAAGCTTGCTTCGCAGCCCTAAGTGCGTATCAAAGCTGGAGGAGTTTACAAATGGTAAATTCCATGAACTGATAGATGACGAGTATGCTGACGCTAAAAAAGTAAGGCGTGTTTTGCTTTGCACCGGTAAAATATATTACGATCTGCTTGATAAACAACAGGCAGACAAACGGAAGGACGTTGCTATAGTGCGTATTGAGCAATTGTATCCGACACCATTAGTGCAGATATTAAAAGTTAAAGCGAAATATAACAAGGCTGCTGAATTTGTGTGGGTACAGGAAGAACCTGAAAATATGGGGGCCTGGCCATATATTTGCCGTAAATTCCACAATGATAAATTGATTAACCTGAATGTGATCTCACGGCACGAGGGCAGCAGCACCGCAACCGGTTTTGCCAGGCAACATGCGGCACAGCAGTTACACATTGTTTCGAAAGCGTTTGAAGCGCCAGTCGGAAAAGCTGTAAAAGCGGCTGTAAAAGCGACAGTCGAAAAAATGGCTAATGTTGGAGCGGATTAAGTAAGTCGAAAGTCTTTAGTCTGAAGTCCTAAGTCAAGAAACTTCTTCCGACTTGAGACTTCAGACTAAAGACTTTCGACTTGAAGTACAATTTATACAAATACAAAAATTCAAATATGAGTTTAACGATCAAAGTTCCGCCGGTTGGCGAATCAATTACCGAAGTAACTCTGGCAAGCTGGAAAAAAAAGGATGGTGACGCAGTGCAGATGGATGAAGTAATTGCCGAGTTAGAATCAGATAAGGCCACTTTTGAGCTCACCGCCGAAAAAGCCGGAATTTTAAAAATCGTAGCCAAAGAAGGTGATACATTGCCCATTGGAGCTGTTGTTGCAAGCATTGAAGAAAGCGGATCATTGGCAGTTGATAGTAGCAGTAAAGAGGCTACGCCTGTCTCTGCTCCTTCTTCACAACCTAGCACTGCCACTGCTCCTGCTACTTCTTCACAACCTGGCACTGCCACTTCTTTACAAGTAAAGGTACCCACCGTAGGCGAATCAATTACCGAAGTAACCTTGTCCCGATGGATAAAAAAAGACGGTGATACCGTTGCAATGGATGAAGCTATTGCCGAACTGGAATCGGATAAAGCCACATTTGAGCTTACTGCCGAAAAGGCCGGCGTATTAAAAACCATTGCCAAAGAAGGCGATACATTGCCTATCGGTGCGGTTGTGTGTATTATAGAAAGCGGGGGTTCAGACAATAACGTAGCAGTTGACAGTAGCAGCAAAGAAACTACAACTGCTGCTACTACTTCAACTTCCTACGCCTCAGGCATCCCTTCACCCGCTGCGGCGAAGATACTGGCCGAAAAAGGCATGGATACAAAATCGGTTAGTGGTACCGGCAAAGCCGGCAGGATAACAAAGGAAGATGCATTGCTGGCTGAGAAGATATCTGAGAACCCCCAGGTTAGTAAGGGGAGTCAGAAGCCGGAGGTCGGAAGTCAGAAGCCGGAAGCAATGGGCCCGAAAGCGGAATCTGCAGCTCCCAAACCGGAAGCTGTGGTTCCCGGATCAAGGACCGACCGGCGCGAAAAGATGTCGTCGTTGCGCAAAACGGTTGCCAAACGATTGGTAGCTGTTAAAAATGAGACCGCGATGTTAACCACTTTTAACGAAGTGGACATGGCTCCTATAATGGAGATAAGAAGCAAATACAAAGATAAATTCAAAGAAAAACATGGCGTAGGTTTAGGCTTTATGTCGTTTTTTACCAAAGCAGTTTGCGAAGCATTGAAAGACTGGCCAGCAGTAGGCGCACGTATTGAAGGCGAAGAAGTTGTTTACAGTAATTTTGCAGATATATCTATTGCCGTCTCAGCGCCGAAGGGTTTGGTAGTTCCGGTTATCCGCAATGCCGAAAGCATGAGCCTTGCCGAAATTGAAAAAGCGGTGGCCGCGCTTGCTGTAAAAGCCCGCGAAAACAAACTGACCATAGAAGAAATGACCGGCGGTACGTTTACCATTACCAATGGGGGCGTTTTCGGCTCCATGATGTCAACGCCGATACTGAATTCACCGCAATCGGCTATTTTAGGTATGCACAATATTATTGAGCGGCCGGTTGCCGTAAACGGGCAGGTAGTGATCCGCCCGATGATGTATGTGGCCTTATCATACGATCACCGCATCGTTGACGGCCGCGAATCAGTAAGCTTCCTGGTAAGGGTAAAACAATTGCTGGAAGATCCTGCGAGGTTGCTGCTGGGGGTGTAAGAAAGATTTGACAACTTTAAAAAAGTTGTCAAATTGAAATGTTCAAAGACTTTTTTCAATATCATCAATAGTCTTATCAAAATCCATCATATCCGTTGGATTCTGATAATAGTCATTTAGCCTGCCATCAATAAGTTGTTTTCGCCATGAAGATAGTTCCACAACATTTTCAACTTCTTTCTTGTAATCTGTCATACTATATTTAATATTTTGAGCAAGTAATTCAATATTGATTATGGATGTACAATCGCCCAGCCATCATAATGGCGCAATATGATTTCACCATTCCCGCTTGGCACATAAGAAATAAACGGGAACAAATCATTTTTATCTATATTTGGCTCCCTTATCGTATTGCTGTATTACGCTAAAATAACGCCTTTGTCCTGCAGGTTTTTTAATTGTTGCTCAAATATGCCACTTTTCATATAAACAGCAGCGCCATCGCCAAAGCAGATCAATTCAATATAGAGCTTACCTTTTAAACGCGGGTCATCCAATGCATTAGGGATATTGCGGAGTGCGCCCCTGATCCTCTTTTCATCGTTGGAGTTAATAACATATAAAGCGTCATAGCGATCTAATTTTGCCGTAGCGCCGGCAAAGGCCGCAGGGTCTGTTTGTGCGTTGGCGGGTTTTACAAAAGCCAGTAATGTTATTGCTGCTATAATAAAGATGTATTTTTTCATGGTTCTCATTTTTTATGACTTTTTGGTTTATTCTTTTTTGCGCATTTATTATAGGTTTATAGGGCCCATATTTGTGCTGTTTTTCGCTAAACCCGTCCACGTAGGGGCCAAAAGGAAAATCAATTGGTTTGGTTTTCAAATCCATCCAATCCTTGTGCTGGTCAAAGTGCGGGCGGGGTTGCGAGTTTACAAATGCTGCCACATCCCAGGCTTCGTCATCTGTTAACTGCGGGTTTTCGTAAGTCGCCCCAAAAGGCATATTATCCTTAACAAACCCGGCTAAATTGCTGATGCGGTACATGCCGGCGCCATCATTATAACTATGATCTCCCCATAGCGGCGGGTAGGTGTACGATTTTTTATCTGCGGCAAGCAATCCTTCACCATTGCTGCCATGGCAGACTTTGCACTTTGAAACAAACACCGCCCTACCTTTTACAGTATCAGCGGGGTGATCCAAATAGGCAAGTTTTTCGGTTGCGGCGCCAAATAATTTCTGACCTTTTTTTACGTGCCGGCCAATCCATTTCATATACGCGAGCATTGCCCGTACTTCATGCCCGTTTGTATCGGGAGCGCGGCCTGCGAGGCTACGATTAAAGCATTGTGTTATTCGGTCGGTTGGTTGGTCGACTTTACCGCTCCGGTTGCTCATTTTTGGATAAGTGGCAATAAAGCTTGCGTAATTGTTCGCGAAAAGCCTGCTGCCACCATCCAAATGACAATTCTGGCAGTTCATCCCGTTTGATATTCGGGCAACGTTTCCGTTCGGTCCGAAATACCTGGCAGTATGCGCCAGAAGCTCTTTGCCGTAACGGATCATATCTCCGGTTTTACCTGCCGGTATCATAGTGGTATCAGGTGCTTTCCAGGCATCGTAAGGTATCTTTCTTAAAGAAGCCCTGGAAGAAACAGGTTGATTTTGAGTATTACCATGTTCATTATTGCATGAAGAAATAACACAGATAGCTATGCAAACAGATATGATGAAAGCGAGGCAGATGGTATCTCCCCATACCTTAATTGTCGCTTTTACGCATTTATTATGTTCCTTAGTTTGCACCATTGTTATTGTGGCTTAAACCGGTGGTATCGCAAAATTAAAGATTTGACAGATCATTAATAAACTTCGCCATTTTATTTCGTTATTTTGTTTCTTTTCGGAAGGTAAGTTTTCATTTAGCTTATTCTGATCCGGAAGCATCGCAAAATATGAGTTTTATCCTCCGTCCGATCGACAACGTCGAAAATATCAGTCCTGAAGACTTTAAGAAGAATTATTTAACCCTGCGCCGGCCATTAGTAATAAAAGGCTTAACCAATAACTGGCCGGCACGCGAAAAATGGACCCCTGAATATTTAAAAGAATCCGTTGGCAATAAAGTAGTGCCTTTGTATGATAATTCAAAAGCCGATCCTTCAAAACCAATCAATTCATCGGCTGCTGAAATGCCTTTTGATAAATATATCGACCTCATCATGTCGGAACCTACGGAGTTAAGGATCTTTTTTTTTAATATTTTTAAGCAGGCACCAGCATTACTGGAAGATATTGCTTTCCCAAAGGAGCTTATGGGCGGCTTTTTAGAAAGCATGCCATCGATGTTTTTCGGCGGGTCAAATTCCGTTACGTTTTTACATTATGATATTGACCTTCCACATATCTTCCATACCCATTTTGGTGGTAAAAAACATGTGGTCCTTTTCGAAAACAAATGGAAACGTCGTTTATACTGCATCCCCAATGCTACTTATGCACTGGAGGATTATGATGTACTAAACCCCGACACCAAAAAATTCCCGGCGCTTGACGGCGTGGAAGGTATTGAAGTTTTTTTGGAACATGGCGACACCCTGTTTATGCCAACCGGCTACTGGCACTGGATGAGATATGTTCAAGGAGGCTATTCATTAAGCCTGCGGGCATGGGATGCTTCTATTACCCGCAAAGCGGCAAGCATATACAACCTGGCTATAAAAGGCGGCCTTGACAGCGTCCTAAAAATGACGTTTAAAGCAAAATATGCTAAATACCGCGAAGGGCTGGCTGTTAAATGGGCGGACAGGGCATTGGCATCGGGAAGGCCATATTGAGTCCTGAGTCTGAAGTCAAAAGTCTTAAGTCAAAAAAAAACGACTTTGGATTTAAGGCAGTTAGATTTGACAACTTTTGAAAAGTTGTCAAATCTTTTCGGTTCACTTCTTCGCCGTCAACTCCTCCAGCTTCCTCTTCGTATCCTCCGTTTCTTGCAGTGCTAACGATTTTTTAAAAGCACCCATTGCTTTTTGTTTGTCGCCGGCCGCAACATAATAATCACCCAAACTATCCCACGCGTTTGAGCTTTTGGGGTAATTGGTTGTATTTCGTTTAAACAGGGGAAAAGCTTTGTCCAACCTGTTTATGCCTAAAAAGAAGTAGGCAAGGTCGTTTATATTACTTTCGCCCGGCAGCACCTTGGTACCCATCGTGGCCGAAACTTCTTCAAAATGAGCGTTTAACAGCGAATCAGCATTTAAATCCGGGTTTTCCCTAAGTCTACCCATATCGAAATGGTAAAATTTGAACAAATGGCGCAAGGCATCATATTCGGCATTTAACTCAACCGAGCCGTGCCACTCGTTGGGGTAAAATTTATATCCAAAACGTAACCCTTTGGGCGTGGTATTTTGTAAAATATGTGCGAAAGTTAATACCGAACGCGAGAAAGACGTGCTTACGCTGGTATCTTTTAAAACAGATATAGTATCCAAACCTGCAGGTAAATTATTTGCAATAGCTACAAATAAGCCCTTGTTATTGAAGTTATGTTGGGAAAGCTCATTTTCAAGCTTTTCAATCCAACGCCGGCCGTCCCACCATAAACTTGGATCAATGGCTATGTAAGCATTAAACAGTCCGGTATGATTGAAAAAGGCATTTACAACCATTAGCCCACCAAGTGAATGTCCGCTGAAAATCCGATAGGTTGTAGTTGGGTAATGAGCATCAACATAAGGTATCAATTCCTTTTCCATGAAGCCCATAAAATACTCGCCGCCGCCTGATTTGGCTGCATCGCCCGCACTAATAATTCTATCCGGTTTAACATGCGTTGGGGTAAGGTCACGCTCACGATCGGTATTAGTAATACCTACAATCACCATATTGGGTATGATGCCCGATATCTGCTCCACTATAGCAACGGCTGATTGAAAATGTGTTTCACCATCAAGGATATACAATACAGGGTATCGCTGGTTTTTATCGCCATCGGGCACATGGATATAAACCATCCGTTTTTCGTTCAGTATTTTGGAGTAAACGGTATCAACTGTACCAATAACAATTTTGTTGTCCCTTTTTTGAGCCAAAGACGTTAGTACCATAAAAGTTAAAAACAGGGAGGAAATTATTTTCATGATGTATATATTTTACGGATGTTTTCACATATCTCAACCATTGGCCAAAAGCGATCAATTAAAGATATGACATGGATTGAAAAAAATAGTTACAGATTGGCTAAACTCATCTTTCAATTCTTAAACAAACAAGCGCTTTTCATATCTTTGTCCGTGCCTGCCGCAAAAAAAAGATTTCCTGTAAAGAAAAAGCTTTCGCCTAAACGCAAAACCAAAAAAAAGTTTTCCATAAAATGGAAATTTGCAATAACCGGGATTATCCTGATGCTGCTATCGCCGTTTTATTACGGCTATGTTTTAAAGGGCGTTACTTCCGCCTTCCACTGGATCAGGGACGTCGGCGGCAATCCGAATTACCGCGTTTACAAAAGCTTTGATATCCGGATACCGACAAATTATAAAATTCACGGCATTGATGTTTCATCATACCAGGGCAAAATCGACTGGCAAAAGGTAAAAAATATGCGGGAAGATAGTGTGCATATAAGTTTTGCTTTTATCAAAGCCACTGAAGGCGTGTTGCTTGTCGACCCTTATTTTCAGCGCAACTGGCGCGAAGCGCCAAAAGCCGGCATTACCTGCGGCGCTTACCATTACTTCAGGCCCAGGTTTAACGGTAAGTTGCAGGCAAATTTCTTTTTGCAAAATGTAAAAATACAAAAAGGCGATTTGCCAATAGTGGTTGATATTGAAGAACTTGACGGCGTTCAACCCGCTAAAATGCGCGGAGAGTTAAAGGATTTTTTTAAGCAAATACAGATCAAATCTAAAGTTAAGCCTATTATTTATTCGGGGCTTAAATTTTACCAGGATAACTTATTGGGTTATTTTGATGATTATCCCTTATGGATAGCCCACTATTATGAACCCGAATTATCTTTAGGTAACACCATTACCTGGAAATTCTGGCAACACTCAGACGAGGCAAAAGTAAACGGCATAAACCACGTGGTTGATTTTGACGTTTTTAATGGTGATAGCCTGGCGTTTAAAAAATTACTGGTTCATTAGTATTTGTTTCAATTCAAACCCCCTCACCTTTAGCCTTTACCCTTTCACCTCCCATAAACTGTTAATTTATGTTAATGTTTGTTAATACCCATTCATTACTAAAAATTTAGTTATACATTGGTTCATTCAAACCTTACGTATGAAATGCACAATTGTACTATTCATTTTTTTCTTTTTTTTCTCCTTTTCGCTGCTGGCGCAAAATACATACTCTATTAATGGGGCTATAGTTGATACTGCGGCAAGGGCTAAACTGGTAAACACGTCAATACTTGTTTTAAATGCTAAAGACTCCATTATGCGAGCATTTACGCGCGTCGGGGCTGACGGCTCTTTCACTATAAATAACCTTGCGAACGGGAAATTTATATTGCTGGTTACCTACCCGGGCTATGCTGATTATGTGGAACCATTTACTTTGGACTCTGCCCACACCATGCATAATTTCGGTAAACTAAATATGATCCTAAAAGCAAAACTGCTTGCTGATGTGATTATTAAAGGTACCAGGGCGGCAATTAAAATAAAAGGGGATACTACCGAATTCAATGCCGCAGCCTTTACTGTACAGCCTAATGCGAAAGTTGAAGACCTGTTAAAGCAGTTGCCAGGGATACAGGTAGATAAAGATGGTAAAATAACCGCCCAGGGTCAAACTGTTAATAAAGTTTTGGTTGATGGCGAAGAGTTTTTTGGTGATGACCCTACCCTTGTCACTAAAAATATCAGGGCGGATATGGTGGATAAGGTTCAGCTATATGATAAAAAAAGCGACCAGGCGGCATTTACAGGCATTGATGACGCGCAAAAGACAAAAACTATCAATATTAAACTGAAAGAAGATAAAAAGAACGGCTATTTTGGGAAGGCGGAAGCAGGCGATGGAACGGATGGTTACTACGAGGGCCAGTTATTATTTAATATGTTTAAAGCCAAAGAAAAATTTTCGGCCTATGCAACTGTGGGGAATAATGGAAAAATAGGCTTAGGCTGGCAGGACAACCAAAAATACGGATCGAGCGATAATATGGAATTTGGTGATAACGGCGAAATTTACATTATGGGCAGCGGAAATGGCGATGGGCTCGACTCGTTCGATGGACAGTACAGCGGACAGGGAACGCCATTGGCCCGAAATGGCGGAATGCATTACGACAGCAAATGGGATGGCGACAAAGAGTCCATCAATGCTAATTACAAAATAGGTTCGCTTGAAGTTGATGGCACCAGCAATACCTTAACACAAAACAATACCCCAACCGGTATTTTCAACAGCAACTCCAACCAAACATTTGATAACTTTATGTTCCGTCAAAAGGCGGACATTACTTATCAAATAAAACTTGATACCTCCTCGAACCTTAAGCTAAAGGTTGACGGGACTTTAAAAAATACCCATACTAAAAGTAACTATTCGTCAATCAATATGGCTGGAACCGATACCTTACTGAATGATAACACCCGCAGCATTGACAACCACGACAATACCAAAATATTTGATGCGAGTGCATTTTATACTAAAAAATTTAAGAAAAAGGGACGTACGCTTTCTTTTTTAGCCAGCGTGTCGGAGAGCGAAACCAACTCCTACGGGTATCTGAAATCAAAAACCAATTATTACGACCCGGTGCACATTGGGATGCCCGACAGCACGCAATTTATCGACCAGTACAAAACTGCGGATGTAAAAAGCTCGGAATTTAAAACAAACCTCACTTATACCGAACCTTTAACAAAGGACTTGTCGCTGATTTTTAACTATGGCCTTGGTGTGAGTAACGGAACATCCGACCTGGGTTCGTTTAACCAATCGTCGCCGGGCGTTTACAACCTGAAGGTTGATTCCCTAAGCGATAATTATAAATTAAATGAACTATCAAACCAGGCCGGTGCCATCTTTAATTACAAGGGTAAAAAAATAACCGTCAATTTTGGCACAAAAGTATCGAATGTAAATTTTGACCAAACCGACGAGGTTACCGGCAATCAGTTGAAAAGGCATTTTGTGGACTGGTTTCCGCAGGCAAATTTTTCCTACAGGCCCACACAACAAAGTTCGATGTACTTATTTTATAACGGCAGCACGGTTCAGCCAACCATTGCTCAGATACAACCGATAGCCGTTAACACCGACCCGTTGAATATTACCGTTGGCAATCCAAACCTGACACCATCCTTCACTAACAGGATAGGCGCTCAATACTTCTCATCTAAAGTTATTAGCGGGCAATTCATTTATATATATGGCAATTACAGTTTCACTTCCAACCCGATAGTAAGCAACCTGGTGACCGATTCTACTGGTAAAACTATTAACCAGTACATTAACCTGGGCAGTAAAAAGCAATCTAACTATAACGTTAATATCGAATTTGATCAGAACATGGAAAAGATCGGTCTCAGGCCTGGCTTCAACCTGGGCATTAACGGCAATAATTCTTACAACCTGTCGAACAACGAGATCAATTTAACCAATTCAGTTACGTATAATTTGCAGGCCCATCTTGCTAAATATGCTGACAAGAAATACGACACCTACCTGAACTTCGGGCCTAACTATACTTTCGGCGGCTCGTCATTACAGTCGGGAATTAATAACAATGGTCGTGGTTTTGATGCTAACTGGGGTTTTACCTTTTATCTTCCTGCGAAGTTCCAGGCCGGCACAGATGGCAGTTACGAATGGCGCGGTAAAACCGAAACGTTCAATACCGATTTCAATCGCACCCTGGTTAATGCATCGATCGCCAAAACTTTTCTTAAACAGGATAACCTGAAGCTTGCAGTATCAGCCAACGACCTGTTGAACCAAAACGTTGGGTTTACCCGCAGCTCAAGCGCTAACTTTATTACCCAAAATACCTACAGCACCATCCGCAGGTATTTCCTGGTTTCGATAACTTATGATTTTAACAAAATGGGCGGCATTACCGCAAAAAAATAGAATTATGAAAAGCGTTATAACTTTCCTTACTGCAATGTTGTTGTTAACAGTTGATTTTTCGTTTGGGCAAAATGCCCATTTTACAACGTCGGGAGTTGTTGAGTACGAAAAAACTGTAAATATGTATGCCCTCTTCAAAAAGGATATAGATAAAGACAATGAAAGCTACATGCAGCCCGCTTATGAAGCCTATAAAAAAAATCAGCCTCAATTTAAAAAACTGAAAAGCTATTTAAACTTTACGGATAACAAAACATTGTTCACCCCCGTTGAGGATGAAGCCGGAAACGGGGCCTTTTGGGGCGATGACGCCATGGTGAAACAAAATAACACTACCTTTACCGACCTGCAAACCGGGACTTTTATAAGCCACAAAACAGTTTTTGAAAAAACTTTCCTGGTAAAAGACAGTACCCGGAATATCCATTGGAAAATAACCGACGAAACCCGCGAAATAGCAGGCTATACCTGCCGCAGGGCAAATGCAATCATATTGGATTCGGTTTACGTAGTCGCTTTTTATACTGACGAAATACCGGTTTCGGGCGGGCCCGAATCATTTAACGGCTTGCCGGGCATGATCTTAGGCGTTGCCCTGCCGCATGAAAATATTACCTGGTTTGCAACTAAAGTAACCGAAAAGACCGTTGACGACAAAGCAATGCTCCAACCAAAAAAAGGGAAACCGGTTAATAATAAAGAGCTTCGCAAAACGCTGGAGGCAGCCATGAAAGATTGGGGTAATTATGCGCAGGCATCGTTAAAGGCATTTTCTTTGTGAGATTTGAGACGTTAGATAAAAGTTCAGGAGCCTTTTCCTTACCGCATATCTAATTCAGCCACCATGGCATTTATCGGCGCCATTGTAGCTGAATTGGTATAGCTGATGCTATGGTCGAGTAAAAAGTTTTTTAGGGTTACCAGTTTATCGGTATTGATCAGGTCAACTCCGCACTTTAATAACGCTTCCCAAACAATGTCATTTTCGGGTGAGGCCCAAAGCCTTACTTTTTTTCTATATTTATGGGCCATGTCCACATAGTTGCATAACCGTTTTCGTTCATATTCAGGCATACTTCCATTGCCTGTCCATTTTAAAAGCTTTGAATATTTACAGCTCGACATCATATATACGTTGGCAGTAGTAGTGTCACTGGCTGTTTTTCTCAGGTCTTCATCTATAAAAGCCAGTCGTGTTTCTTCGCTTTTGATGATTTTATACGGTTTATGACCCGATAGCACAACAGTTATTGCGCCCTGCGTAACCGCGCCATGATCATACCTTGATAACATCGACTTGTATTTTTCAAGCAGTGGCTTAAGTGCGTTATAAGTATTTTTTGCGCCGGTTTTAACATCAATCATTAAAATTACCTGCCTATCGTAACCTTTATAAACCTGTCCGTTGTTTTTTACAATTCTATCATACAATGGTTTTAAATAAAGCGTTTCCAATGTTCTGCTAATTCTAAAAAACGGATTGACATGGGCAACAATGATCTTGTCCCTTTCTAAAAAAATGTCGGCCTCAATATTGGTGTAGCCACTTTCAAGCGCATCGATTAAAGGATGTGGGTGACAATAATCATTATGGGCAAAAGCATTTGGAAGCGGGATAGATTGGGAACAGACAGTTTGGAGGTTAAAAAGAAATAAAACAAAAATTGATGTTTTTAGTAACTTTACACTGAAAATTGCAGATGGCGTTTTCAAGTATTATTGCTAAACTTTACGTTGCAAATTTACACTTTAGCTATTGTCGGATATTAAAATAAGTGTTATTAAATAGTTAAATTACAGGTGCTTAATATTAATAATTTATTAATTATCATTTCAATAAAGTGCCATGCCTTTTGATCTTCTGCTTAACAATGTTTCAAGGTACGTTCAATTGAATGATAGGGAACAGGAAATTTTCATCGCGTATCTTAAACCTAAAAATATTAAAAGGAAAGAATTTTTACTTAACGAAGGGGAAGTTTGCAAATATTCAATATTTGTAACAGCGGGCTGTTTAAGGGGATATACGGTTGATAAAAACGGCGTTGAGCATGTTTTAAATTTCGCCCCGCCTGGCTGGTGGATTGCCGATATGTACAGCTTGATTTCCCAAAAACCAGGTGTATTAAATATTGAGGCTTCAGAAGCTACCGAAACTATCCTGCTATCAAAAACTAACCAGGAAAAGCTATACCTCGAAATCCCAAAGTTCGAACGCTTTTTTCGCATCCTGACCGAAAACTCCTTAGTCGCCAACCAGCAACGCATCGTTGATAACATGAGCTTAACAGCTGAAGAACGCTATAGCATATTTTGTAAGCGATACCCTACTTTGATAGATCATTTGCCGCAAAAACAAATCGCATCATACATCGGCGTAACCCCCGAGTTTTTTAGCCGGATGAGGAGCGCGATGTTAAGGAGGAGTTGATTGGTTTGTTCATAGTTGATGGTTCATAGTTCATGGCAAGGACACAAGAATTTATAAATACATAAAACACTAAATCCAAAAAAACTATGAACCATGAACTATCAACCATGAACTTCTTTATTTCTTAACCTACATCATGTGTCATGGTTTTATTAGCCTGTATCTTTGATATACAATTTTTAAAATAAACATTATGGCACAAACAATATTACATACAGCCGAAACCCGCGGGCACGCAAGTCACGGTTGGCTTAATAGTTATCATTCATTTAGTTTTTCGAATTATTATAATCCTGACCGGATGCATTTCGGGGCATTAAGGATATTAAACGACGATACCGTTGATGCAGGCATGGGTTTTGGTACCCATCCCCACGATAATATGGAGATCATTTCCATCCCGCTTGAAGGCGACCTGGAACACAAAGACAGCATGAACAATGTTGCAGTTATAAAAAATGGGGATATTCAGGCAATGAGCGCCGGTACCGGCATTTACCACAGCGAATATAATAAGAACAGGGAACACCGGGTTAAATTTTTACAGATATGGATCTATCCAAACAAAAAAAATGTAGAACCACGTTACGACCAGATCACCCTAAAACCGGAGGACAGACATAATAAACTACAGCAAATACTTTCGCCAAATGCGGATGATGCAGGCGTTTGGATACATCAGAACGCCTGGTTTCATTTGGGTAAATTTGACAAAGGCATTAGTACCGAATATAACATAAAGGCCAAAGGCAATGGGGTTTACGTTTTTGTATTGACCGGCGAAATAAAAGTAAACGACCAGCTGTTAAATACCCGCGACGGATACGGCATTTGGGACACTGATAAATTCACGATAACCGCCGAAACCGGCGCCGAATTTTTATTGATGGAAGTTCCGATGAAGTTTTAATATTAGGTAAAAGGTTAAAGGCGAAAGGTAAAAGGTTTATGTAACTCCACCCCTCGCCTTTAACCCTTCACCCTTTACCTCAAAAAGATATGAGCAAAATTGAAATATTAGTTATCTGCAGGCATGAGGGAATTCTGCAAACTGTAGTGAGGTTAATAAACAATAACCCTGAATGGCATAGTACAGGTGCTATTACTGACGGTGAGGCCATTACAGTCTTTACTACAATGTATTTTAAACTGGTTTTGCTTGGAAGTGGTATTGAAAAAGAAAATGAAGATAAATTGTGTACAACTTTTAAGGCTCACAACCCTCAAATTATTATTGTGGAGCATTATGGCGGTGGCAGTGGGCTGCTTTTTGCCGAAATTTACCAGGCATTGAATGGGTCTTAATGGTGTTTTTTTTACAGGAATAAGGGTAAAATAGTTGCAGTAATTGCTTTTCTTTGCTTTGAATTTCTTTGGAAACATTTTCAAATAATCCTGTAAACCTATTTTAATATATTACCCATGAATGATCAAACTGAAAACGATAAAGCCAAAACCGACCTGCTGGCACGGGCGATCGATTTGAATGCTATACTTTTAAGTAACGCTGCTTCAACGTATGCTTATAATAAAATAAATAATTTGTTGCTTATGCAAGTACTGGCCAAAGTAGAAGGCCGTGACCTGGAAGAGATCAGGAATAATGTTGAGAAGTACATTGCACAATTTACTGACGAGTATTTAAAAATGAACTCGTAATTTGAGGTTGGAGATTAGTCACTCGCTCTCTTATTGTGATCGTCTGCAACGGGCTATGATCTTCCGGGCCTTCCGATTGCATGTAAACCTAAAAACATGATCGGAACAATCACAAGTATTGTTCGTAAGGGATTGTTCTTTAAAAATCCGTGCACTATTCCTTTCGGAGCTAAGAATTGAATTTTTATCCGCGCAAAAGAAAATATTATAATAGAAATTATTTGAAAGTTTTTAAACTATGGATTTTGGTTTACAGATAAAAATTTCAAATTGAAAAAGACTCCTCGGATTCACGATAATATCCAATAGGGTTAAGTCCGAATGGAGTAATCCTGTAAATTTTAAATGGATACTCTTTGAAATAATACCAATAATCCTGAAAATATCTTTTAGTATCAATATTGGTTCCCCCGAATTCGAATTGAATCGATTTAGTTTTAAATATAGATGCGCCTAAACCATTTAAAACATCCAGTTCATGACCCTCAACATCTATTTTAATAATATCAATAGCCCTCATAGAAAGGGTCGATTTCCAATAATCTTCAAATTTTATTGTTTCTACTGTTTCTTTAACATTAAACTCCAAACCATAATGGTCAAGTCTTCTCTTTGTCAAACTTGCTAATCCAGAACCTGGTGCATCAGAGAAAAGTTCCGAAAATCCATTGTTTTCGGAAACAGCCATTTTATTTATTACAACTTTATTATCATCCGCAAATCTTTCGATTAGCTTATCGTAATTTATTTTAGAAGGTTCAAACAAATGAACTTCAATATCTTTGAATTTCGTCTTTAGCTGAGCTGTATATTCTCCAACGTTCCCTCCAATATCAATCCCGAGTTTTGGGGTTATTCACAAATTTTGCCAGGCGATTAACTTCCCCTTTAATTGTTGATGCTCCCCAGCCTTTCCCCTGGAATTTAGCGCAGATCCGTTCAATTTTTGATGAAATTTTATAAATCATAAAAAAAACTACTAAAAAAGTATTTAAATCAAATGTAAGTTATTAGTTTATGATCTCAAGATATTTCAAATTACTACGGGCGCATTAAATAGTGCAAAAGTTATTCTTATCAGTCTAATATACTGCGCTTATATCGGGCTCACATTAAATAGGTGTTAATCAAGCGTTCACGATAACAAAAATGCGTATGTTGATTTGAAATGAACGTGAACGGGGGTTGGGGGTTGGGGGGTAGAGATTAGAGGTTAGAGATTGGAGATTAGTAAAAAGAGTTTTTAAAACGCAAAAAGCCCGTGATCGTTCCGGTCACGGGCTTAAGCATTAAGATTTGGCACCGACCTACTCTCCCACATTTTACTGCAGTACCATCGGCTCTGGCGGGCTTAACTTCTCTGTTCGGAATGGGAAGAGGTGGACACCGCCGATATAGGCACCTGAAGATTTTTATAGTTGATTGGTTCACTGGTTCATTAGTTCATTGGTGCATAGTTTGCTACCTGTAATGAGCCATAACCTCAACTTATTTTTTTATGTTTCCCATCGCTCACCGCTTAGTTACCAATGAACTAATGAACCAGTGAACTATTGAACAAACATTAACATAATTGAAAGAAGTAAGTAATTGAGAAGACAACAGCATTATTCATTTCTATTTGTTGTCGGCTGATTGAGTCTTTTTTGCTGACAAGTTTGCAGCTTTACAACCACTCACTTAATCAACCTAATCAACTCAATCAACCTTCACGAAGAAAGCTTCGGGCGATTAGTATTACTCGGCTATGATGTTGCCACCTTTATACCTGTAACCTATCAACGTAATCGTCTCTTACGGCCCTCTATGGAAGTCTCATCTTGTGGCTAGTTTCGCACTTAGATGCTTTCAGCGCTTATCTATTCCAAACGTAGCTACTCTGCAATACAGCTGGCGCCATAACAGATTCACCAGTGGTTTGTCCAACCCGGTCCTCTCGTACTAAGGTCAGCCCCACTCAAACTTCCTGCGCCCACAACAGATAGGGACCGAACTGTCTCGCGACGTTCTGAACCCAGCTCGCGTGCCACTTTAATGAGCGAACAGCTCAACCCTTGGGACCTTCTCCAGCCCCAGGATGTGACGAGCCGACATCGAGGTGCCAAACCTCCCCGTCGATATGAGCTCTTGGGGGAGATCAGCCTGTTATCCCCAGCGTACCTTTTATCCTTTGAGCGATGGCCCTTCCATGCAGAACCACCGGATCACTATATCCGTCTTTCGACCCTGATCGACTTGTCTGTCTCACAGTCAAGCAAGCTTATGCTATTGCACTCCCCGTACGGTTACCAAGCGTACTGAGCTTACCTTTGAAAGCCTCCGTTACCTTTTTGGAGGCGACCACCCCAGTCAAACTACCCGCCAAACAATGTCTCCCGTACATACGGGATTAGACACCAGATACAGAAAGGGTGGTATTTCAACGTTGACTAACTAACCCCTGGCGAGGCCAGATCGCAGTCTCCCACCTATCCTACACATCCTGTAGCCGGTTTCAATGTTAAGTTGTAGTGAAGGTGCATGGGGTCTTTCCGTCCCGTTGCGGGTAACCGGCGTCTTCACCGATACCACAATTTCACCGAGCTCATGGCTGAGACAGCGCCCAGATCGTTACACCATTCGTGCAGGTCGGAACTTACCCGACAAGGAATTTCGCTACCTTAGGACCGTTATAGTTACGGCCGCCGTTTACCGGGGCTTCGATTCAATGCTTTGCCCTTGCGGACTAACATCCCCTCTTAACCTTCCGGCACCGGGCAGGTGTCAGGCCATATACCTCATCTTTCGATTTTGCATAGCCATGTGTTTTTGTTAAACAGTCGCCTGGGCCTTTTCACTGCGGCCCCGGTTCTTACACCGGGGCGCCCCTTCTCCCGAAGTTACAGGGCCATTTTGCCGAGTTCCTTAGCCATGATTCACTCGAGCACCTTAGGATTCTCTCCTCGACTACCTGTGTCGGTTTACGGTACGGGTATTCATAACCTGAAGCTTAGCGGGTTTTCTTGGAAGTCTGTTTACCTGAACTATCCACTCCCCCGAAGGTTTATGGTACTTTCTGCTTTCAGCAAGGATCGCGGATTTTCCTACGTTCCCTTTACCTACGGCATTTAACGAACTATTCCGTCAGTTCGCGTCAGTTTCACTACTCCGTCACCGCATCGCAGTTATAAATAGTACTGGAGTATTAACCAGTTGTCCATCGGCTTCGCCTGTCGGCTACACCTTAGGCCCCGACTAACCCTGATCCGATTAGCGTTGATCAGGAAACCTTAGTCTTTCGGTGGGCGGGTTTCTCTCCCGCCTTATCGTTACTTATGCCTACATTTGCTTTTCTAATTCCTCCACCTTAACTTACGTATGGGCTTCCCCGGCAATTAGAATGCTCCCCTACCAGATCAATTTTCATTGAAATCCATAGCTTCGGTATACCGCTTGATGCCCGTTTATTATCCATGCCCGATCGCTCGACTAGTGAGCTGTTACGCACTCTTTAAATGAATGGCTGCTTCCAAGCCAACATCCTAGCTGTCTGTGCAATCGGACCTCGTTAGTTCAACTTAGCGGTAATTTGGGGACCTTAGCTGATGGTCTGGGTTCTTTCCCTCTCGGCCCTGGACCTTAGCACCCAGAGCCTCACTCCAGCGTATATTATCAAGCATTCGGAGTTTATCTGGATTTGGTAGGATTTGACTCCCCCGCACCCAATTAGTAGCTCTACCTCTTAATAACTTTACCGCCAGGCTGTTCCTAAAAACATTTCGGGGAGTACGAGCTATTTCCCAGTTTGATTAGCCTTTCACCCCTACCCACAGATCATCCGGAAACTTTTCAACGTTTATCGGTTCGGTCCTCCAGTACCTGTTACGGCACCTTCAACCTGTCCATGGGTAGATCACAAGGTTTCGCGTCTACCCCCACTGACTATACGCCCTTTTCAGACTCGCTTTCGCTTCGGCTTCGTGACTAAATCACTTAACCTTGCCAATGAGGTGTAACTCGTAGGCTCATTATGCAAAAGGCACGCCGTCACCCCAATTACTCAGGGCTCCGACCGCTTGTAAGTACACGGTTTCAGGTTCTGTTTCACTCCCCTGTTCGGGGTTCTTTTCACCTTTCCCTCACGGTACTGGTTCACTATCGGTCTCTCAGGAGTATTTAGCCTTACCGGATGGTGCCGGCAAATTCCCACAAGGCGTCTCCGACCTCGCGGTACTCAGGATCCCACTATCTTTACTTCCATTACCCGTACGCAACTCTCATGCTCTTTGGTTGGCCTTCCCATGCCATTCCGGTTTTGTTTGTACTTCATATTGTGGTCCTATAACCCCCACTATGCCGTAACATAATGGGTTTGGGCTGCTTCCATTTCGCTCGCCACTACTCTGGAAATCACTGTTGTTTTCTCTTCCTATGCTTACTTAGATGTTTCAGTTCAGCACGTTCGCGCATTGTTGCAATTAGTCTTCAACTAATTAGGTTTCCCCATTCGGAAATCCGCGGATCAATTCATATTTGCTGATCCCCGCGGCTTATCGCAGCTTATCACGTCCTTCATCGCCTCTGAGAGCCAAGGCATCCCCCGTGTACCCTTTCTTACTTTCTTCTACTTATACTGCCTTTTGCTCAGTATAGTATGCTTTTTGGTTTAGTCATTGCGTCATTGCGTCATTAACTCATTGGTATTGCTACTAATGACTAATGACTTAGTGACTAATGACTGCCCCTACTGTTGTCTTCTCTTTCAATTTACTTCTTCCAATATGTCAAAGAACGGTTTGTCAGTTTGCAGTTTTGAGTTCGCAGTTTGCAGTTATTAACTGCCCACTGTAAACTGCCTGCTGCTAACTGGCACTGTGGAGAATAACGGATTCGAACCGTTGACCCTCTGCGTGCAAGGCAGATGCTCTAGCCAGCTGAGCTAATCCCCCTTTGGATGAAAGTTTGCAGTTATTAGTTTGCAGTTTGCAGTCCTTTTTACTGCTATCTGCCCTCTGTCAACTGCCCACTCGCAGCTGCGCTGCGTGTAGTCCCGAGCAGATTTGAACTGCTGACCCCTACATTATCAGTGTAGTGCTCTAACCAAACTGAGCTACAGGACTTCGTTCAGTTCGCAGTCTTGAGTTTGCAGTTTGCAGTAGTTAGCTCTTGTTGCCAACTGCTAACTGCCCTTTTACTGCCAACTGTGAACTGCCAACTGAGCCCTGGCCTCAGCGGCCGGCCCACATAGATGGCTTCATCTTTTGGGTTTCCCTTTTTTATTAGTGAATAGTGAATGATCAATAGCCAGTGGTACAAATACCAATGAACTAATCAACCAGTCAACCAATCAACCAATATATAAGTATAGATGCATGCAGCTAACAGCCCCGGCTGTTTTAATGAGTGCTGAGCGCTCAATTGTCAGTGGGGTTTTCTGTTTTTCAACTTAATCAACCTAATCCAACTTAATCAACCATTCAACCAATAAAGAGAATTGGGGATACTGCTCCAGAAAGGAGGTATTCCAGCCACACCTTCCGGTACGGCTACCTTGTTACGACTTAGCCCCAGTTACCAGTTTTACCTTAGGACGCTCCTTGCGGTTACGCACTTCAGGCACCCCCAGCTTCCATGGCTTGACGGGCGGTGTGTACAAGGCCCGGGAACGTATTCACCGCAGCATTGCTGATCTGCGATTACTAGCGAATCCAACTTCACGGGGTCGAGTTGCAGACCCCGATCCGAACTGTGAACAGCTTTTTGAGATTGGCATCCGCTTGCACGGTAGCTGCCCTCTGTACTGCCCATTGTAGCACGTGTGTAGCCCCGGACGTAAGGGCCATGATGACTTGACGTCGTCCCCTCCTTCCTCTCTATTTGCATAGGCAGTCTGTTTAGAGTCCCCACCTTTATATGCTGGCAACTAAACACAGGGGTTGCGCTCGTTGCGGGACTTAACCCAACACCTCACGGCACGAGCTGACGACAGCCATGCAGCACCTAGTTTCGTGTCCCGAAGGACTGGACCGTCTCTGATCCATTCACTAACTTTCAAGCCCGGGTAAGGTTCCTCGCGTATCATCGAATTAAACCACATGCTCCTCCGCTTGTGCGGGCCCCCGTCAATTCCTTTGAGTTTCACCCTTGCGGGCGTACTCCCCAGGTGGAATACTTAACGCTTTCGCTTTGACGCTGACTGTATATCGCCAACATCGAGTATTCATCGTTTAGGGCGTGGACTACCAGGGTATCTAATCCTGTTTGATCCCCACGCTTTCGTGCCTCAGCGTCAATCATACTTTAGCAAGCTGCCTTCGCAATTGGTGTTCTGTGACATATCTATGCATTTCACCGCTACTTGTCACATTCCGCCTGCCTCAAGTACATTCAAGCCCTGCAGTATCAAAGGCACTGCGATAGTTAAGCTACCGTCTTTCACCCCTGACTTACAAGGCCGCCTACGCACCCTTTAAACCCAATAAATCCGGATAACGCTCGGATCCTCCGTATTACCGCGGCTGCTGGCACGGAGTTAGCCGATCCTTATTCTCAGAGTACTTTCAGCTCCCGATCCCGTCGGAAGGTTTATTCCCCTGCAAAAGCAGTTTACAACCCGTAGGGCCGTCTTCCTGCACGCGGCATGGCTGGTTCAGGCTTCCGCCCATTGACCAATATTCCTTACTGCTGCCTCCCGTAGGAGTCTGGTCCGTGTCTCAGTACCAGTGTGGGGGGTCATCCTCTCAGATCCCCTAAACATCGTCGCCTTGGTAAGCCATTACCTTACCAACCAGCTAATGTTCCGCATGCCCATCCTTATCCTATAAATATTTGATGTTAATATGATGCCATATCAACATGTTATGCGGGCTTAATCTCTCTTTCGAGAGGCTATCCCCCTGGTAAGGGTAGGTTACATACGTGTTACGCACCCGTGCGCCACTCTCATCAGAACCGAAGCCCTGAATCCCGTCCGACTTGCATGTATTAGGCCTGCCGCTAGCGTTCATCCTGAGCCAGGATCAAACTCTCCATTGTATAATGTGTTTGTTTTGATCCAGACCCTATTACTTCTTAATAGAAATCTGTAAAAAATTATTCCTTCTACAGTTTCCCTTCTCTTTTCTTTTCTTAAACTATCCTTCCTCCCTCCGCACTAATGCTTCCGGATTCCGGCTGTTCGCTACATGTTTATCTATACCTTTTAAGAACGTTTATGGTTCTCTGTCGCAGAGAACCTTTTTTAAAAAACCTTGCGGTTTCTAATTTTTAACCTTTTTACCTCGTTGTAGAAGCGGCTGCAAAGATGCGGTTTTTTATAATGTCTGTCAAGCGTTATTTTCACTTATTTTTCAGTTTATTTTTTATCGTTAAATCTTCAAAAAACAGTCGCTTTTTTAACAAAGCGGTTACAAATGTACACAGATTTTAGCTGCCTGCCAAAAGAATTTTTTAAAAATTCACCCCGCTCATATAACTGTCTGTAAACTATACCGATGTGCAAATATGCAAATGTGCAGATGGGGATTAAGCAACCTCATTTACTATATTTGAAAATTATATGGTTGAACAAATTTTTCCCGAAAATTTCCTGGCCTCCTTATCCGGCGAACCCGGTTTTGAGCGCGAAAATTTTATAACGGCCCATCAAACTATTGAACCGCCCACCTCAATAAGAGTAAATCCATTTAAAAGATCGACCCTGAAAACAAATGGGCAGGTACCATGGTGCCCCGATGGATACTACCTGGATACCCGGCCGTCATTTACGTTCGACCCGCTTTTTCACGCCGGATGTTATTATGTGCAGGAAGCATCATCCATGTTTATTGACCACATCCTTAAATATATAAGGCAAAATGAGGACGAGCCCATAAAAATACTGGACCTGTGCGCAGCCCCCGGTGGCAAAAGCACACTGATCAATTCGGCTATCGGCAACAATGATCTGTTGGTAGCCAATGAAATTATAAAAACCCGTGTCCCGGTTTTACGCGATAACCTTAACCGCTGGGGTACCGCTAATATCATAATAAGCAATAACGACCCAAAGGATTTCAGCAGGCTTAGCGGCTTTTTTGATATCATACTCGTTGACGCGCCATGTTCGGGCTCGGGAATGTTCAGGAAAGACCCATCCGCTATGAATGAATGGTCGGAAGCAAGTATAAACCTGTGCCACGAGCGGCAGGAACGAATACTGGCAGATATTTATCCCGCTTTAAAAGAGAACGGACACCTTATATATAGTACCTGCTCCTACTCACACCAGGAAAATGAAGATATACTGGATTGGCTTTGCCAGAAATTTGACATGGAAAGTCTGTGCATTCCTATCAATAAGGACTGGGGTATTGTTGAAACCGAATCAGATCAGCAAAAAGCCCGGGGTTACCGCTTTTATCCCGGCAAGGTAAAAGGCGAAGGCCTATTTGCCGCTTGTTTAAAAAAGAAAGGGCAAACACCTGAATCATCTTCGTTTAAAACAAAAGGCCATCAAAAATTAGACTTAAGGGAAATAGGCATTGTTAAAACATACCTCTATATACCTGACGACTTTTACTATTTTACTGTTAACGACGATTGGCTGGCTATCAATAAGGTTCATAAAGAGGGCCTGGATACTTTGCAGCGGCATTTGTATATCAAAAAATCAGGCATACGGTTAGGTAAGCTAATGGGTAATGATTTAATACCTGATCATGAACTGGCGCTGAGTATACATATGAACAAGGATACCGTGTTGCAAGCTGAACTTGATTATAACCAGGCCATACAATATTTAAGGCGTGAAAATATCGGGATAAATCCTGTCGAAAAAGGCTGGACGCTGATGAATTTCGAGGGCCAACCGCTGGGATGGGCAAAACTGCTACCAAGGCGGGTGAATAATTATTACCCGAAAGAATTAAGAATATTGGCCGCCAGCCCTTAAAAAGTCGTGCTCAAGGCGACCAATAATTGTTCATCGATGTACTATGCCGGCATGTTCCCCGGCCAAACCGAAAGGATGGTAGCCATAACCGAAAGAGAGATCAGCCAGAACGCATTGTCAAGAATCCAAAGCCCCCATGGTTTTTTCTCGTAAAGCTTGGTGCCTAATGTGGTGGTGGCTATGTATCCCAGCCAAAGGAAAAATGCACCGGACAATCCGCCCGATATGCCGCTTGTTTTTAAATAGGCATCGCCAAAAACAATGGAATGATGCAAAACATAGGCCATTACAAATGAGCTTATCAGCATCAACACCATATTCATCGGCGCCGGCTTCATATCGGTGATACCAGTAAGACGCATCCAAACTTTACTAAAAATTGCACCGTACCAGATGGCGGCGATAATGTAGCTGGCAACTGCCGCGGCCGCTACAGCAAGATAATTTACATGCACTTCCATAATTATAATTGTGTTTTTAGGTTATATAATCTTTTAATATTAAGCAGCTTTGGCTTTGATATTTAATAAATAATGATTTAAGGCATAAATTTGGTATATCAAATCTAACAAAAAACAATTTATATCGCCAAAAAACCGAGCATAATTTTTTTGTCCCGCATCCTTTTAATCAACTTTATAAACATCATTTAAAAATCATTTCAAAAATCTGCACATTTGCACATCCGCACATTTGCATATCAAAACGCATTTCTGCACATCAAAAAATGGATCAATACTTTATTATAGATTTCGACAGCACTTTTACACAGGTGGAGGCTTTGGATGAACTCGCCCGTATATCTTTAAAAAATCACCCTGACCGGGAAAAAATATACAAACAGATAGAAGACTTTACAAATGCCTCTATGGAAGGCAGGTTATCGTTTACCCAAAGTCTTGAGAACAGGGTTAAATTACTGCAGGCCAACCGTGAACATTTAAAGCAACTGGTTACACATCTGAAGAAAAAGGTGTCCACCTCATTTTCCCGTAATACAGTCTTCTTTAAGAACCACCAGGACAAGGTACTGATCGTATCAGGCGGGTTTAAGGATTTCATTATCCCGGTGGTAACCGAATACCATATTAAAAAGGAAAACATTTACGCCAATACGTTTGTGTTTGATGCCGATGGCACTATCATTGGCTACGACCGGAGCAACCCCCTTTCGCAGGAGGGTGGTAAGGTTAAATTGCTGAGGGAGCTTAATTTACAGGGTGAAATATTTGGTATCGGTGATGGTTATTCAGATTTTCAGTTGAAGGAATCGGGGATGATCAAAAAGTTCTTTGCTTTTACCGAGAATATCGAACGCAAATCGGTAGCTGAAAAAGCGGACCATATTACGCCCAGCTTTGACGAGTTTTTGTACATCAACAAACTGCCCAGGGCTATATCTTACCCAAAAAACCGTATTAAATGTTTGGTCGCCGGTGAAGTTGAAGAGGAGGCCCTGGCGCAAATGCGTAAAGAAGGTTATAATATCCGCCAGCGGGAAAGCATAGAAGAAAAATACCTTGAAGAGGCAGGGATCCTTTTTTGCGATGAAGCCCATCAGCCAACCATTGAACAGTTGCAAAATGCAGGCAGGTTAAAAGTGATAGGCATTTTCGGCAGGATCAGCAGCCGAAAATTGGCGGAGGCCGCTTGCGAAAACGGTATTATTATTTTCGACGACCCGAAAAACAACCCGCGTAACGATGATTTTATCCCGAAAAGGGTGATGGCTTTTATGAACGAAGGGAAAACGCATACCAGCTGTAACTTCCCCGACCTGCAGCCGCCGAGGATAAACAATGCGCACCGCTTGATTCACATTCATAAAAATGTGCCCGGAATACTGGCCCAAATAAATGACGTATTCGCACGCCACAATATTAATATAGTAGGTGAGTTTTTGGTGACGAACGCGCAAATAGGTTATGTTATTACCGATGTTAATACCGGCTATGATGCGGGTGTGCTAAATGAACTGAAAGCAATTGAACAAACGATAAAATTCAGGCTGTTGTATTGATTGGTGATGGTTCATAGTTAATAGTTCATAACCGATTGCAGCTACCATGAACTATGAACCATAAACTATCAACTCATAGGCACCACCAGCACCGGCACTTCCGAGTGGCGTACCACATGTTCGGCAACGCTTCCCATCAGCAGGCGGTCTAAACCGCTGCGGCCATGAGTACCTATCACTATCAGCTCGGCTTTAAATTCTTTGCCGCATTTTATTATGCCATCAGCAGTTGAGCCATATTCGGTAAAATGGGTCACGGGCATATCCCCTGCAAATTTCTTTATCGTACGGTCGACAATACTTTCTGATTGGTTTTTTTGTATATCAAGCAATTCCATCTCCTCTATACCGGTTCCCTGCATAGGCATACCCATAATAGGGTCGGCGCCTGTGGTCATTTGCGGCATCATAGCAGGTTCAATAATATTTACCAGGCCAACGCCTGCGTTAAACTTGCGGGCAATATTGAACCCGTACTCGGCGGCATGTTCAGCATAGGCGCTGTTATCAATGGCAATAAGTATTTTATTGATAGTCATAATTGTAAAAGATTTGTTTGTAAAGATAAGAACAACTCAGATGGAATATGTTTTGTTTAAAATGAATTTTTGACTTCCACTTTATGACTTTAGACTAAAGACTTTTCTTTCCTACCTTTGACCCTATGCATTTCTCTCCCGAAATAGAAGAACGCCTGGAACGCCTGCAGGAAAAATACGAGGCTATGGGCCAGGATATGGTATCGTACCTGGATGGTTTGCTCCATGCTGATTTTTTAACATATTGGGATTACATCCACCTGGATACGCTGCTAAGCCTGCAAAACCCCAAAACACCATTTCCTGACGAAGAGATTTTCATCATCTATCACCAGATCACAGAGCTATATTTTAAACTGGCCATCCATGAATGCCAGCAGATCACAGGGGCGCAGCCTTTAACCGCAGAGTTTTTTACTTTACACTTGAAACGGATAAACCGGTACTTTGAGGCGCTTACCCAATCGTTCGGGATAATGGTTGAAGGGATGGATAAGGAGCAGTTTTTAAAATTCAGGATGTCGTTATTACCGGCAAGCGGTTTTCAGTCGGGGCAGTACAGGTTGATTGAGATTTATGCAACGGATTTTATTAATCTCGTAGCCCGCGACAAACGCGGGGATTTAAAGGATGCAAACATTGATGAACAATTTGAATATCTATACTGGAAATTTGGCGCTACGGAATTATCAACAGGCAAAAAAACCCTGACGCTTAAACAGTTCGAAAAGAAATACTCTAAAACCTTTATCGAACTGGGCAAAGCCAGTATCAGCCTAAATTTTAATGCACTTTATCATCAACTTAAAAATAATAACCAGGCCACGCCCCAGCTTAAAAATGAGTTAAAGCAGTTGGATATAAATGTAAATGTTAACTGGCCGCTGGTTCATTATAAATCTGCCGTGCGTTACCTTAACCGCGAACCGGATGAGATCAAAGCCACCGGCGGCACTAATTGGCAAAAGTATTTGCCGCCGAGATTTCAGAAACGGATATTTTATCCGGAATTGTGGACCGTCGAAGAAGTTGAAAATTGGGGTAAAGGATGGGTGGAAAGCGTTATTGAAAAAGTCGATAGACCATAGTCCATAGACGGTGGCCGTTGTTCTATATCACACAATTATGTAAAATTAATATAAACTATGGGCCGTCGACTATCGACTATGGACTATAAATAAAAAAATCCCTAAATTGCCTTTTTTCGAATTAAATACAATAGGCCATGACTGATACGCTGGACATCAAGATCACAAAAACAAATCATTCCCGTTTACACGAAACGGATTTTAGCAATTTACAATTCGGCAAAACATTTTCCGACCACATGTTCGTGGCCGATTATCAAGATGGCGAATGGAAAAACTTCCAGATTGTCCCTTACGGTGAAATTGGGTTTAGTCCCGCAATTTCGGCATTGCATTATGGCCAGGCATTTTTTGAAGGACTAAAAGCCTACAAACATGCCGATGGGCAGGTTTCGGTTTTTCGTCCGGATAAAAACGCCGCACGTTTTAATAAATCGGCTGCGCGTTTATGCATGCCCGAACTGCCTGAAGAAATATTTATTCAAAGCATAGCAGCAGTAGTTGATATCGACCGCGACTGGATACCTTCAAAGCCTCACCACTCAATGTATATCAGGCCATTTATGTTTGCCACCGATCCTTATTTAGGGGTACATGCATCCGAAACTTATAAATACATGGTTTTAATAGGACCGGTAGGGCCATATTTTGCAAAGGTTTTAAGGGTTAAGGTCGAAACACACTTTACCCGGGCTGCCGAAGGCGGTACAGGCTATGCCAAATCAGCCGGCAATTACGGCGGGGCCATGCTGCCTGCGCGCAAAGCAACCGAAGAAGGTTTTGACCAATTGATATGGACGGATGCCAAAAACCATGAATACGTTGAAGAAATGGGCGCGGCCAATGTGATGTTCGTACTTGACGGTACATTGATCACCCCATCAACACGCGATACTATTTTAGATGGCGTTACCCGCGATACCGTTTTAACCCTTGCCCGCGAATGGGGCATGCCGGTTGAAGAACGCCGCGTTGCCATAGACGAAATTATTGAAGGCGCTAAAACCGGCAAACTTACCGACGCGTTTGGCGCAGGTACTGCAGCTACAATTGCGCCTGTTGGCTCTATCAACCATAATGGTGAAGAATATTTCCTGATCGACCCTATGGAGCGTGAATTTTCGCAAAAAGTATTAAAAACACTCGATGCTATCAGGTACGGCAATATGCCCGATACGCATGGGTGGAATTATATGGTGTAGTCTTAAGTCTTAAGTCTAAAGTCTTAAGTGACTACCTATAATAACCTGACTCAAGACTTTCGACTTAAGACTTACTCCACACTCACCGTCAACCCCTCCTGCTGCAATATCTTCCGGTAAACCTCCACTTCGGTAAATGAACCTTCAAGTATGGCGCATTTACCTTCGTTATGAACCTTCCACGCAATTTTTTCGGCTTGATGTTCCGAATAATCAAGGTATTTCATCATGCAAAAAATCACGTGATCAAAACTATTCACATCATCATTCCATAAAATAAGGCGGTGTTGTTGCTTAAGCCCTGTCAGCAGATCTTCCAGCGTAACGGTTTCTTCCTGTACTTCAGTTGGCATACGTAACTACAAAATTACTCAAAAAACTACAATAAACCCGTCAAAAGTTTGTTCTTTGTATGCTAAAACAATAGTTGCAAAACCTTGTTTGAAATTTGATAATTCCCCATCAATCAGTCCATGAAATCATTTTTCCCCTGCCTCGCCCTGGCTATTATGGGCCAATTGTTCGCCATTAATGTTTGCAGCGCGCAATCTGATAAAACTATAGGTACATTACAGGCCCCGACAAAAAAAATCACTATCGACGGAGATATTAAAGAATGGGGCGACAGTCTGCGATATTATAATGCCGCAGAAAAGATCAACTATTCCATCGCCAATACTAAGGATACCCTTTATATGGCCATACGTGTTAGCGACCGCTCGGAGCAGCGAAGGATACTTAAGGCCGGCTTTACCTTTTCTATCGACCCAAAAGGCAAGAAAAAAGAAACCTATAGTATAACATTTCCGCTTACTATGAATGGGAAGGCTCCTTTGGCCGATCTGAAAGGTAAAGATGAGGCCCCTGGCGATATTACCCAGCAGGACCGCGATGAACTGATGCGCGAACGCATAACCACCCTGCGGGGTATAAGGGTTGTCGGGTTTAAAGATGTTGAAGACGAGATGATCACCACCTCCAATACCTACGGTTTTCAGACCGCCGTTAACTACGATGAAAACGGCTACCTGGTATGCGAAGCCGCTATCCCTATGAGCTTTTTCCATATTCCCGACCCGACCAAAAACGAATGGGCCTTCAATTTCAGGATAAACGGCCTTGAACGTAAGCCCCGTGCCGAAAGCGGGGAACCAGGCGGCGAAGGCCGGGGAGGAAATGGTGCCGGCGGCTTCGGTGGAGGCGGTCGTGGCGGTGCCCATGGAGGGCGGGGCGGCAGCCATACCAATACAACCGGCGATGAAGGCCACGACGCGTTATATAAAACTGAAGACTTTTGGGAGAAGTTTTATTTGGCGAAGTAGCGCACCCAACCCTTTCCAAAGTAAAGGGCTTTAAAAGCATCCTATTTTAAAAACTGTCTATAAACACGATGCTCCTCTGGAGCGTTTTTGTTGTTTATACCATCGTTTGTTTTGACTCCAGCGGAGTCACGTGTTTATAGAAATGACGTGATCAATCTACCAGGCGCCACAGGCGCCTCCTGATTGAACCTCAAACAATTTTAATGCGTTTGTCCTGCCAGTTGAATTCAACGCTTTTTTGGGTGGGCAGCATTCCAGCCGGGTTGACTCATTTAACGTGATGTTTCTTTTTGAAGTAAGAAAAATCAGCCTCTAAGGCCTGCCGGTCCCAGTTACCGGTATTTGCAGCGGCTTCATAGGTCGACTGCAAAAACTCCATCAAAAAACTTTCAGGATCAGCCGCCTTTTTAACATCATCATAAAAAAGAAAAAATTCACCCATTTCCTTGCTAAAGAAAGCACTACCAGGCATTACCGGCTGCTCGCAAAATGTTTCGGGCGTTGGATAACAATAAGCGTAAAAAACGGGATGCGGAAAATCTTTGCTTCCAGGCCAAAACCCGCAGCTACTGACCTCATGTGAATATGCTTCCTGCATAATTTCCAACGGCATATTAGGTACGGCGCCCGGATACTTTGGAGCTTTCCTGCCCGAAAAACGGGTGACCGCCAAATCAAACCCTCCCCAAAAAAAGTGTACCGGACTGCATTTACCGGTAAATTTCGCCCTGAACCGGGTTAACACAACTTCAATTTTTACCAATGCCTGCCAAAACAGGTTGATCTGCTCGCTGTTATATTGGAAATGGGTTTCATCCTTTTCGAACGGGATTGCAGGTTCCAGTTCATTCGGTTTTGCATAAATTTCCGCATCTATTTCCATTAGTTTCAGTTTTTCGAAAAGCGCTGCATAAAAACTGGCTACTGTACGCGGGAAAAGGTCAACTTGCTGCTGCAGGCCCGAACTTGATATAATGATCAGTTTATGCGTTCTAAAATCAAAATCTATCTGAAATATGCCTTTTTGGAAAGGAACACTTCCTGTTGTTAAACCCCTGGGCGATACATATAAAGTAACATTCCATGAATGATTTAGCCAGGGCATTTTTGCGAGGCGGATCTTGCCAACTATTTGTGTCCACAGTTGGACGGTTGTAATGGTATCCGCCAGGTCTTGAAATTTTAATTCGGGCCAGTTGTTTTCCATAATAAGGGTAATGAAGTTATAGGCTTAATACAATTTTTTCTTTTCGATGTAATCGGGAACATAAATATACGGCAAAAGTTTCGTGTGTGTCATTAAGTTAAGGGAATTTACACACTCCGCGGATGCCTTTCTGCCCCCTCTAAATCTCCCCCGGTTGGGGAGACTTTAGCTTCGCCGGCGTTTATTTTTTCAAGTCCTCCCTACCGTGGAGGATTTAGGTGGGGCTAAATCATGAGGGTTCCCTTAAGTTGAAGCATTTTACCCTCTTTGCCGATTTCGGCAGAGAGGGTGGTCGAGCGAAGCAAAGACCGGGTGAGTCAACTAATGAAGCGATATCAGCGCAAATGCACGTCGGCGTGACTCACCCCAGCATCGCTTCGCTTGCTGAACCTCTCTTTTGCAAGCAAGAAAAAAGGGTGAAAAGGACAGGTATAAAAAATATTTTTCTTAATATTTTATTTGACTTTAAACAGACGCGGTATACCCTAATTTTGTCTCGATGCCCAATTCCGGCAGCCCACAAAAATGCAAAAAACTGAATGGTTCAAACGAAAATTTCCGGTAATTGACGACAATGGGATATTGCCTTCAATTATTGAACGTTTAAGCGGCACACCCGCACGCATTGAAGAAATGACCAGCCATTTGAAACCGGCCTTACCAACATTGAAGCTGAACGGAAAGTGGACCATAAAAGAAGAAATAGGGCATCTCTCCGATCTTGAACCCCTATGGCTTGGCAGGCTCGACGACCTGATAAACGGCGTACCTGAACTAAGGTCTGCTGATCTGACGAATCAAAAAACACATACGGCAAACCATGACGCAACGGTACTAAAAACATTACAGCAAAGGTTCCGGGAACAAAGGCAGCTATTTGTAAACAGACTTAGCCATTTGAAGGATGAACAATTGCTAAATTCTTCTTTACACCCCCGCCTTAAAACCCCGATGCGGATTATTGACCTGGCGTATTTTGTTGCGGAGCATGATGACCACCATTTGGTGAGTGTTAGGGGGATTTTGGGGTGAACGGGTTGGAATCCCCAAATAAACGACCCATATTGTCACGCCACCTCTTTAGGCCTTAGCTGCATACTCGTCAGGTTGGTGAATTTATAAAAGAAGATTTCTTTCGGATGGTCAATTAATGCAGATTTGAAATTACTTTTGCCATCGTTTTATCAATGTTCTTCCTTTTTAATTCGCATTGGTATATAATTATCACTTTCCAACCTAAGTCGATTAACTTCTGTTGATTAATTACGTCTCTTTCCATATTACGGACTATTTTGTTGCGCCAGAATTCAGTATGTGTTTTAGGGAGAGATGATTTCATGCAATCTTTATGTCCGTGCCAAAAGCAGCCGTTGACAAAAATCACCGCTCTATATTTGCTTAATACTATATCTGGAGTACCGGGAAGACTTTTTCTGTGCAAACTAAACCTATAGCCGCGCTTAAACAAATATTTACGCACAAGTAATTCGGGGCTCGTGTTTACCCCTCTTACTTTGCTCATAATATCACTTCTTTTTTCTTTCGAAAAAGTATCTGCCATATCTTAAAAACAAATATTACGGCTTTTCATTTGATTTTTTATTGAAATTTTGCAAACAAATGATAACTTGCAACAATATAACGTATACCTAATCTTTTCATTATGCTTCAGTATGTTGACGATAACGGTATTGCCATACCGGATAATAAAGTAACAGCACTTCCGACAAAAAGATTCTTTATGTCAATGCTTTCGAGAGACATTGAATTACCTGATGCAATAATGGATTTGCTTGATAACTGTATAGATGGTATTCATCGCCAACATATTGGCGGAGATCATAATTTTACCGATTTATATAATGGTTATTTCGGAAACATTACTCTCAATAACAATGAATTCATTTTAACTGATAATTGTGGTGGAATACCATTAAAAATAGCTAAAGAATACGCTTTTAAAATGGGTCGTTCCCAAAAATACGATGCCGATGATGATTTAGAAACTATCGGCATGTATGGAATTGGAATGAAAAGGGCGATCTTTAAAATGGGATTCGAAGCTGAAATTCTTTCACATACAAAAACCGATACTTTTAAAGTTACTATTCCAAAAACATGGTCTGATAGTGCGTCGGATTGGTATTTTGACTTTGAAAGTATAGATTATAATACGATTAACAAAGTACTCAATAGCTACGGTACTTCGATAAAAGTCACAAATCTTAACGATAACATAAAGACGCAATTTAATGATGACGCTGTGTTTATCCCTGAGTTAAGGGAAAGTTTGCAAAAACATTATGGATATATAATTAGTCGAGGTTTCACCTTAACGGTTAATGAAATTCCTATTACGGCCATGGACATAAATATACTGACCTCTACCAAGGCTGGTCAATATATTAAGCCATACTTTTATTCAAACAAAATTAATGATGTAGAAATTGATGTAATCGTCGGATTTTATAGAGAGCCTGCTACAAAAACTGAAATTGACAATGAATTAGAAGGAAATTTTGCTAAACGGTTAACGGAAAATGCGGGTATTACGGTGTTATGCAATGATAGAGTAGTTTTATCATGTGATAGAACATATCTAACCGGTTGGGGTGATTACCCCGTACCCAAATACCATACCCAATTTATATCCATTGCAGGAGTAGTACATTTTAGATCTAAAAATTCTTTAGAACTACCTGTTACAACTACCAAAAGAAATTTGGACACGAGCTCTCCGGTTTATGCGGAAGTAAAAAATAAAATAAAGGAGGGAATTAAATTTTTCACTGACTTTACGAATAGATGGAAAACTGATAGCGAGGAAAGATCAAGACTTTTCGATGGCTTACAGCCAATAGCAGCATTAAAGCTCGGACAAGAGGAATCTTTGCTATTAGACCCTAAAAAATCTAAAAGAAACGATCCAGCGCTTTATCAACTGCCAGAGTTACCGAAACCTATTAATAAACAAAATATCGATTTACTTACAATAAGTTTCAAGAGGCATAAAAATATAGTAGCAACGGTTAGGGATGCCTATTTGGATAATCCTAATGCTACTCCAAGCGATGTTGGGGCATGGTGTTTTGATCAATTTTATTCGCAAATTAATAGTTAAGTATTAAAATGAGTTCAATGGCATCAGGAGCAACTATACCATATCACTTAAGGCCCCATAAGGCAATTGAAAGGAATTTATTTTTAAAAATTCTCAAAATGTTGGATCGTATTACTGATATCGACCTGAAAAATTACAGATATGTTGGATTCGGTGCAGCATTTTTAGAAGATTTTAAAATTCTTCACGCTGAGTTTGGCATAACAAATATGCATAGTATTGAAATGGATTCTTGTGCCTACAGTAGGCAGGAGTTTAATAACCCTTATTCATTTATTAAGTTATACCCGTTAACAAGTGCTCAATATATAACAGGTGATAGTTTTCAATATGATAGAAAACAAATAATATGGCTTGATTATACCTCAAAGGACCATGCTCAACAATTTCAAGATTTAGAGTCGCTTGCGGAAAAAGTCGAAGAATTGGACATTTTGAAAATTACATTTAATTGTCATCTTCATGATAATTGCAACTATAATAAATTATTAAATAATATCCTTGATGATGAAACCCTAAAGAAATTTATTCCTAATTGGTTAAAATTGAGTGATATTTCTAACGACTATCCAATGGTTATTAGGTCTATGGCTTTTAAAGCTATTCAACGAGGCTTTTCAAAAGCAAACAAGAAATTAGTTTTTAATAATTTGGCCGCTTTTACTTATGCCGATGGACAAAGGATGACTACAATGACTGGTATTGTAACAAAAAGCGAATCGATTGATGAATTGCTAATTTATAGCGGGTTAAAAAAATGGCCTTTTATAAATTTGAGTGACCACAAAACCTTAATTATTAATGGTCATGATATAAAAGTTCCAGTTATGACGATACCTGAACGCATTGCTATTGATAAAAAGTTAAAAAAATTCAGTTACAAACGACTCGCAAATTCTATTAGTTTTAAGTATGGAGATGATCAAGATGCTGAAGATTATCATGAAAAGTTAATAGAAGGATATGCAAAATATTATTCATACCTCCCATATTATTCAAGAGTCACATATTGAGCGATGACTTAATCGCTTTCAGAACTTTCTCAGCAACTATTGGGCAAACGCTGTTTCCAATTTGTCTAAAGCTATGCCATTTAGTTTCATGGAATTGAAACCAATCTGGAAATCCTTGTAGCCTGGCGGCTTCACGAGGCGTAATTACTCTCGGTTCGGTAGGGTGAATCGGTCTAACAGCTTGAAAGCTTCCCCTCGTACTATCGGTACCTGCTCGTAAGGTCGGACAATGGCCGTCTTGCTTAAGCCTTGTAGAACGAGAGATGCTGTCTTGCTGTCCAGGTAACAAATTAGCGTACCTTAAAGCAATGTCGCTCGAATGTTTCGTGCCGAAACAACCTGATACTTCTTTTTCTTTTAAAAATCGTTTAACCGATTTTTTTTCACCTAATTTTTCCACAAGTTGGTTCAACGAGTCGAGATAAGTGTTTTTAGAATCATTTGTTTTCTGCCAGCTTGAATGATAATCGGTCCAACTATCCGATATTTTAACAGGCAAACCTTTTAATGCGTCCTTTACAAATGTATAGGAGTGAACTTTCATTTTAGTGATTTCCTCTGTTATTAATTCAATTCCGGGAACATCTTTCCTGACTCCGATAAAAAAGACTCTCGTACGTGTTGTTGCGGCACCGAATTCCGACGCGTTTACACACATAGGTTCAAGGATATCGTAATATGGTTCTACTGCCTTAAAAGCATTTTTTCTTATTTCGGAGTATTGTTCATTTAATATGCCCGGCACGTTTTCTGCAAGGAAAAACACAGGCCTAATTTCCGAAGTAAGGCGAAAGAAATCTGCAAAAAGTCCATTCCTTTGGTCAGAAATATTTCTTTTTCCTATGGAGCTGAAACCTTGACATGGCGGACCACCGATTAGGCCTGTCAATTCAGAACTTCCTAACTTTACCTTTTTTGTCAAATCTCTACTTTTCACCGCAGATAAATCAGCGCACATGTGAACCGCTCTCGGGAAGTTTTTTGCATGACTGTCTAAAATTCTTTTTTCATGTTCAACAGCGCCGATAAGATCAAAAGATGCTTTGACAGCACCCAATGAAAGACCTCCGACCCCTGAGTAAAGGTCGATAATTGTAGAACTATTTGACATCCATATGAAAATATACGTTGTAAAGATAGTAAAATCAGCTCTTAATATTCTACACTATCCGATAATTTATATTTGAAGCGACGATTTAAAATAGTAATTTTAAAATAAAAACTGTTATGCTTATAGATTTAAGTCCTGAGGAAATTAACATAGTTTTGGAATCCTTAAAATATTCAAAACTAAAAATTGAGAATTTACCGGTTCCTGAAGTATATCCGACAATTGAATTTAGAGATGAGAGGGTTATGGGAATAAGTAATGTTATTAATAAAATAAAATCGTCTAAAAAATAATTCTAAGAGTCATCCTATTAGGCGCGTTTATTTCATCTTATCTGGCGTCAGTGTGCCGCGTTGGAAAAATGCATTGGGCACTATGACTTTGCAATAATCCATGCAAACTACCCAATGCGATCACTCTCCTTCCCCACCCAAATACATCTCCGAATAATACCCAATCATATTCCGGTAACCTTATTATAAACGGAGCCCCCTCACCGTACAACCAACGTAGCCCGCAACACCGTCGGCACCGCACCAAAACCGGGGCCTCCCCAATCTGTTTCATCACCATTAAGGATCCTGAGCAATTTGAATACCCCGTTTTCGTAATGGCCCTCTTCCACATCCAGGTATTCCCAGGCCTTGCCCGCATTAACGCCCCCCGGCCGGAATGTGATGTGGCAGCCGGTGCCAATAAGGAGGAATTTATTTTCACTTAGCTTCACGATCATTAATTTGCCGCTTGGCCTGTCATAAACCGGCGCTGCATTTGCCCTTCCCGGGCCGCCGAATGATACGATACATTGCCATGAACCCAGGTCGATAGTTTGGCCGCCATGGTCTTCCCGCTCAACCACGGCTTTGATCTTCCCTTCGAAACCCCATGCGGCCAGTTCCCTCATCATGGGCGCGGCCATCGCGTATTCATTTGCAAAAGGAGCAAGGCGTTCGGCGTGTTTGGCTGCTGTTGCCCCGCTACCGCCCTCGTCTATACCAAAGGGTGAAAAGCCTATGCCGCCCCGGGCGATTACCTCATACAGGTATTTCGCATTATCCGCAATCAGGGCGGCCTCGGGTACAAAAAGGGGATTATCCGGGCGGTCGTACAGATCTATTACCTTCAACACCTTTTCGCTGCCCGGAAGATAAATATCCGGGGCCACCAGGTCGAGAGCCGGGGCAGCAGCTTTCCAGATGGGGATCACGTTATCGGTAGGGCCGCCGCTTTCGTAGGTGTTTGCCATTGGATTGCTCAGGGGGTCGCGCAGGGCAGCATTAACATACATGGGCAAAGCATACTCCGCTTTACCGGCCGCTGCAACCTGCCCCACAAACCGGGCAACCGACCAGGCCTGGAAATATTCGTCCGCCCTCTCCCCAAACACCTTTTGCCACGAACCTTCAGTACCGACCCTAACATTTAACGCCTTAAGCACCTCCGGTTTCAGCAGTCCGGCCGGGACAGGGCCATCAAACAATTTTTGCGCGAAGGCGGAATAATCCCGCACGCTTCCCCATGCGCCGCTTTCGTTTTCTACCTGCACCATTATCACCGTATGCTGAAGGTCTGCATTTTTCAAATACCGCATAACCGCTGAAAAAGCCTTAATATCCGCTTCCATAGTAGCCTTTACATTTGGTGATGGCGAATCAACCGGCTGCCCGTTTTGGCCTGTGATATTGGGAAACTTTGCGGCATCGGATTTCATCCATCCCGGCATGTAGTGGTTACTGCCATTTTTCCAGGTGGCGAACCATAGCAGCACCAAATGTACTTTATGCTGCCGTGCCTGGTTGAGCAATATATTAACCAATGAAAAATCAAACTTAGCGGGCTGAGGCTCCACCTGCTCCCAGTATATGGGCACTTCGAGCGTGTTGAGGTGCAATTGCTCAACGGCCGTCCATACCTGCGGCAGCATGCCCGGCCATGCGCTTGAATTATGAACTTGTCCCCCAAGCATCAGAAAAGGCTTTCCATCCACCAGGAGGGCATGGCGGCCATCCTTTTCTACAATTTTCGGCATGGAACCGGCAGTGCCCTGGCCAACAGTCTCTCCAATTACCGGCAATATCAATATAAGCCACAGGGTTACTGTTTTAGTGATTTTCATTGTTTTTTTATTGGGATTACACCCATTTATTGACGATTACACCGATTTGGATAAAAGTAGTCAAGGTTATGCTTAAAACCAAAGAATTATGGCTCAGGTGATGATCGTTTGAATATGTAGTGTCTTGTCCTTATTATTAACAATCATTCGTTACCATAAGCACTTGCGGGAGCCGATCACTAAGACCCCAAATCAAAAAGCGTAAAGGCCCGACAGAAAAGCGGGCCAGGAGTATGGCCTGCAGCGCGGAAGCTTTTTTCTGTCTTGATTTTTTGGTTACTTTTGTATCAAGAGGAGACTATATACCTGTTAGACCAAATGGATATATAGTCTCCTATCAAGACAAAAGTAACTAGGCCTCCGCGGCCATGAGCGGGGGCGTGTTTGTACAGTCCAAAAAGCTCTCCGGAACCTGTATTAACGGTGCTCTTCCCTGTTTTCGACAGGACTAATCACTCTTATTTCGCCTTAACAAACACATCCGAATACTCCCACTTCAAATCAAACCCATTATTCATAATTGAATATTCCAGCCGCTCATTAACGTTCGTTAGTTTTTTTACCTTAACGGTGAAACTCAATACGGTTTTGGCGGGATCCATATTGGTTTCTCCACCTGGTTTATCACCCCATTGCCCGGTTTCGGAGTTGAAAAAAATTGTCCATTCATTTTCGCCGGGGGTGGCAAAGAAACTGTATTTACCGGCCGGCAGTTTTTTGCCTTCCACAGTTATGTCTTTATCGGTTTGAAATATAGTTGCCTCATTGGCTCCTGCCCGCCAAACCTTTCCATACGGCAATATGCCGCCAAAAATCTTCCTTCCCTTTACCGCCGGGCTGCTGTAATCAATAGTTATCGAAGCCTCCCCGATCTTCCCTATTGCCATTGCCGGCGGACTTGGCCTTTTTGATTTGTCTTCCTGTGCCCGCAGCACAGTCGATAACATCAGCCCCACCAGGACCAATGCGAATACTTTTACAGTATAGTTCTTTTTCATAATTATAATTTTTTAAAGTTTAAATTTTTCTCTTACCTGCCAATACATTTTAACTGCTACTGCCCCTGCCACTGCAAACTGCCCAATACCAATTCACCATTCAATGTCCTTTACTTAAGCAAATCGCATAGTTAGTTTAGCCTGTCATCAGCCCCCTCTAAATCTCCCCCGGTAGGGGAGACTTGAGCTGCAACTGCTTATTTTCTGTTTTTCGAACTCTCTGACTACCAAAATTAATAAATCCGAAATCGAACGTCCGAAATCCGAAATAAAAATGCGATCCTTAAGTAAACGACATTGATTCACCACCTCACCACTCACCACTCACTACTCCATCACCCTTACCTTCAAATAACTCGGAAATTCCTTCGAGGTATAAACCCTATGTGTTGCTTTTTTGAAGTCGGTATTCTTAGCTTTCATAATATCTTCAAACACCTGCGGGTTACGGTCGATGAGCGGGAACCAGGTACTTTGTACCTGCACCATTATGCGGTGGCCCTTTTTAAAGGTGTGCAATACATCCTGCAGCTCGAAGTTAACAGGCGTTATTTTACCGGGCACAAAGGCTTCAGGTTTATCAAAGCCATTGCGGAACTTGCCGCGCATCGCTTCGCTGCGCACCATTTGCTCATATCCGGATAGGTAAGTATCCTTGCTCCACTGGTTGTTTTTGGCGCTGTCGGGGTACACATCTATCACTTTAACCACCCAATCGGCATCGGTGCCCGTGGTTGATACTTTAAGGTCGGCCCAGATATTACCGGCGATGGTCACATCCTTATCAAGCACATCGGTTTGATAAGTAAGCACATCGGGACGGCGTTGGGCAAAACGCTGGTCGCCGGTCATGTATTCCCGCTGCATGCCCGACGTTATACTATTGAAAAATGGTACAGGCTTGTTTGGGTCGGATGTAAACTGGTCAAAGCTATTCGCTGCCGCCATAGGTTCATCAAACGATAGCTTCCCGCCGGGCAATAAATACAAATTCTTTTCGGCAGCTTCTTTCGGCGGCCAAACGTTATAGTTTTTCCATTGGTTAACGCCGGTTTCAAATGTAGAAACTTTCGGGATATCCGTATCAGTACCCTTTAAATAATGACTAAAAAATGCGAACTCAATTTTCTCGCGGTAATAAGGCCCGTTCTGTCCGCCGAAATCAATATCTCCCAAATGATCTCCGGGGCCGCGGGCCCATCCCCCATGCACCCAGGGGCCCATGGCAAAATAAATTGGGGTTGAAGGATTGTCCTTCACCAGTGTTTTATAGGTGTTGATAGCTCCGTAAAGGTCCTCGGCATCGTACCATCCTCCTGTAACCAATACGGCTGTTTTTATGTCATGCAGGTGGTACAATACATTACGGTCTTTCCAATGCTGGTCGTAATTGGGGTGATCAAGCATCTCGTTCCATAAACGGATGGTATCCTTGTAGTACATATCGTTTGTGTTTTTCATGTTGCCCATATCCATAAAAAACTTATAGCCGTCCTTAATATCATAATTGGCACGGTTTGCGCGGCGCTGAGTTGGCTTATCATCCTGGCGATTAGTAAAACCAGGGTAAAAATCAAAATTGGCAACCAGCATAAAAGCGCCGTTATGGAAAGCATCGTCGCGGTACAGATCGGCAATAGGCGCCTGCGGCGAAGCGGCCACCAAAGCCGGGTGACGGCTAAGTAAGGCAGTTGTCGTATAAAAACCCGGATAGGATATGCCCCATACCCCCACCTTGCCATTATTGTTGGGTACGTTTTTAAGCAGCCAGTCGATGGTGTCGTAAGTATCCGTGCCTTCATCAACATCATTGTTCGTTTTATGAACTTCTTTTTCGGGGGTCATTTCCTCGTAAATACCTTCGCTCATCCAGCGGCCGCGCACATCCTGGTAAACAAAAATATAGCCGTCGTGCAAAAACAATGATGACGGGCCGAGGCTGCCTTTGTACTTATCAGGCCCGTATGGTGCAACGCTGTAGCAGGTGCGGTCCATCATAAACGGGTATTTCTTAGTCGAATCCTTTGGCACATAAACCGACGTAAACAGTTTTTTACCATCGCGCATCGGGACCTGGTATTCGTATTTTATGTAATTGTCTTTTACATAAGCGGCATCGGAGCTATTGCCCTGGTTAGGCTGAGCAAAAGAGGCGTAAGCGAAAAGGATAAAGCTTAGAGCGAAAAGGTTAAGTTTCTTCATTTAGAAAATATTAGTTTTTAAAAGTACGGAATAAAACAAAAAAGACAAGCCTATTGGATTTTCTCACAAAATCGTTACGGGAAATGAGTTAATTTATTGGTTCAGGCAGTCATGAGCTGCTTTGAGCGGCGCGAAAATTCAAGCTGATAACAAACTATGCTAAGTAAAGCTCTTACTTTTCAACCACTGTAACCCTTTCAACAATTACAACCTTTTTACCTACTTTTGCAACATGATCGATTTGTCTGTAGTTCCCGTGACCCAACCACCACGCAAGCCAGATTGGCTTAGAGTAAAACTCCCGGTGGGTAAGGAATATGCCCAGGTGCGCAGTTTGGTTGATACACATAAACTGCATACCATTTGCGAAAGCGGCAGTTGCCCTAATATGGGCGAATGCTGGGGTGCGGGCACAGCTACTTTTATGATATTAGGCAATATTTGCACACGTTCCTGCTCATTTTGCGCTGTAGCCACCGGCAGGCCATTGGCTGTCGACACTGACGAACCAAACCGCGTAGCAAATTCCGTTAAACTAATGCAGGTAAAACATTGCGTTATCACTTCTGTCGACCGCGATGACCTGAAAGACGGCGGTTCAATTATCTGGGCCGAAACTATCAACGCCATCCGCAGGGAAAGCCCCGAAACTACCCTGGAAACTTTGCTGCCTGATTTCAGGGGGGTATGGGAAAACCTTGAACGTGTGCTTGAAACCCGGCCCGAAGTAGTTTCGCATAATATTGAAACGGTAAGGCGCTTAACCCGTGAAGTCCGCATACAGGCTAAATACGACCGCAGTCTCGAGTGTTTAAAACATATAGCAAAAGCTGGGTTGCGTACCAAATCAGGGATCATGCTTGGCTTAAGTGAAACGGAAGAAGATGTTTTAGAGGCAATGGGTGATCTGTTGAACGCCGGGGTACAGATATTAACCCTTGGGCAGTATTTACAGCCAACCCGCAGCCACCACCCGGTAATTGATTGGATACATCCTGATCAGTTTGACCGATACAAACAAATTGGATTGAATTTGGGTTTCAGGTATGTTGAAAGCGGGCCATTGGTGCGCTCATCCTACCACGCTGAAAAACACCTGTTTGAAATCTGATAATTCCTTTATATCTTCAACCTGTTGAGCAGGAAACGAAAAATATCGCTATCGGAAGAAGAATTAGTGCTTGCATTAAGGAACCGGGAGAAGATCGCTATTGAAGCGCTTTATGATATGTATTCCGCTTCATTATACGGCGTAATTTCACGTATAATTATGGATACGGCTACCGCCGAAGATGTTTTGCAGGAAACTTTTGTAAAAATCTGGCATTCTTTTTCAGGCTACAATACCGAAAAGGGCCGTCTGTTTACCTGGATGGTTAATATTGCACGTAATCTGGCAATTGATAAAATCAGATCAAAAGATTATAAGAACCAGAACAAAAACCAGGAACTTGAAAATAACGTAACTTTTATAGACGAACAAAGGAGTACAGTTTACAAACCTGAGCTGCTGGGCATTAAAGAATTAGTGGAAACACTAAAACCCGAACAAAAGTCGATTCTCGACCTGGTATATTTTAAAGGTTATACCCATGTGGAAGCAGCCGATGAATTAGGCATTCCGCTTGGTACTATTAAAACACGGTTGAGAATGGCTATTCAGCAACTCAGAAAACATTTTAATTGAAGTGGAGGATTTAAAAACATATATTGAATCGGGGATTTTGGAGCTTTATGTTCTGGGGGATGTTACCGCAGAAGAAAAGTTGCAGGTGGAGGAGATGGCAGCAAAACATCCGGCCATAAGAGCCGAATTGGATGAAATTGAGTTATCAATTGAATTATATGCTGAAAATAATGCGGTTGAACCATCAGCACATTTACGTGACCGGGTATTGAACAGCATCCTTACCAATTTTGGTGGTGACGGCACATTTACATCACAAGCCGAAGAAACTAAAAGTAATGTCATTACCTTTCCTGCTGCAAAAACAAATAATTTTTTCAAATATGCATTTGCAGCCTGTTTTGCATTATTGCTGGCGAGCAGTATTGCATTAATAACATTATATAACCGCCTGCAGCAGTCAAACACGCAAATAGCAGCTTTACAATTAGACAAGCAACATTTTGCAAATACGGTAAGCCTTAAAGAAGGGGAATTGGAGGTATTGCAAGATGCCTCCTTTAAGTTCCTGAAATTGCAGGGGACAGCCAAATCCCCCGTATCGCAAATTACAGTGGCCTGGAGCCCTGCTAAGAAAAAGGTTTGGATTGATATGCGATCAATGAAAATGCCTGTGAACGATAAGGAACACCAGTACCAGCTATGGGCACTGGTTGGCGGAAAACCGGTTGACCTTGGCGTTTTTGATGAAAACCCCGATTCGACAGATATGAAAGAAATGAAGTCTATAGCTTCTGCAGATGCATTTGCCGTTACACTTGAACCACGCGGCGGCAGCGCCAGTCCAACTATGGACGAAATGATGGTTATAGGGAAATTTTAAAGGTGAGTGGTGATTAGTCAGTGGTGAGTGAACTACTGGATTTTCACTAACTATTCCTTACTCACCGCTGACCACTCACTATTCACTATTCACCACTCACTATTCACTACTCACTATTCACCACTCACTATTCACCACTCACCACTCACAATTCACTTTTTCATTTTTTTAAAACAACAGCCCTGCCTAATTTGTTTATTAACATAATTTAACATTAAAATAATGTCATTTTAAGCTTTTCCCTGTAATAAAATAAAATTTGATGCGTCTATAGGTGCAGAAGATTGATGCTAAGAAACGGGTATAAAAAAATCTCAATACTCATATCTAACATCTCACAATTAAAATTTGAGTATTTAGTTCTTTATAAGATCAGTTAATAGTTAATAAAAACGGTTGTATAATACTTGCAGCCGTTTTTTTATGCCATTAATTTTGCTATAGTGAATGGCAAACGGGCAGCAACCTGGCTGGGAAGCGCCACATTCATGCGGTTAGGCAAAGCCAGTTCATCCCCTGCTTTACCATGTATATACGCCGCGACGATGCATGCCTCTTGCGGGGAATAACGCTGTGCCAGTAATGACGCAATTATACCTGTAAGCACATCACCCATACCTCCGCTGGCCATAGCAGGGTTGCTTGTAATATTAAAAAATATTTTGCCCTGAGGTGTGATAACTAAAGTATAATCGTTTTTTAAAAGGATATAAAGCTGATATTCTTTCGCTTTTTGGATGCCTGTTTGCATACGCCGCCACCAGTTTTCATGTTCACCAAAAAGCCGGTCGAACTCCTTCATGTGCGGCGTTAAAATGCTGTTTCCAGGTATTTCGCTCCAAAGTTCCTTATGAGCTGATAATAAATTTAGTGCATCGGCATCAATAACTACAGGCTTTTTACAGTTTATTAAAACATCGGTGAGCAGAGCCAAAGCGTCCGCGTCTTGTCCCAAGCCCGGACCTATTGCTATGCTGTTAAAATTATCCCAGCTAATTGCATGCGGTTCGGAACCATTCCTTATTATGGCCATAATTTCCGGCATGTAACTATTCAGCGCAATAAGCCCGGTTTGCGGTACACATGCCGTGGTTAAGCCCGAACCCGCATACGCACAGGCAGATGCGCTCAACAAGGCTGCGCCCATTGTTTCGGGCCGACCGGCAATAATCAGCGCGTGCCCGTAAGTCCCTTTATTACTAAAGCGCTGGCGTGGTTTAAGCATTTTCCGTATGTCTTTTTCTTCAACCGCCTGGTAGGGAGAATTGAGGGATTGGACAAATTTTTCATCAATACCAATATTCACGGCTTCCCAGCACTTAATATAAGGGCCTGATTCGGGCAACAGGAAATTAATTTTTGGCGCCTGGAAAGTGATCACCAGCTCGGCTTTTAAAACAACAGCATCAGTCGGGACCTCACCGTCCGTAAAAAGACCTGTAGGTACATCAACTGCGACTACAATTCTTTTCAAATCGTTAATATAATTAACCAGGCGCCTATAGTCGCCTGTAAGCGGTTTGTTTAACCCGCTGCCTACTAACGCATCGATAATAACTTCATTATCATCTACCTGCAGGGTTTCACCCTTTCCAATTTCTGATATTGGAATTCCGGTTTGCTGAAGCCTTTTCAAATTAATATTAAAATCAACCGTAGCATTATCTGAAAACCGCGCTATTTTAACATTGAGTTTTTTGTACTGATGATCATCAAGCATCCTTGCTATGGCCAGACCGTCTCCCCCGTTGTTGCCCGTACCACAATAAACAGAGATAGCTTGTTTTTGATCAGGAAAGTGATTGACAAACCACCCAACAAATGCTTTTGAGGCGCGTTCCATCAAATCAATAGACGCAACCGGCTCATGAGCTATCGTATAAGCGTCAGCTTCGCGGATCTGTGAGGCAGTTAATAGTGGCAGCATAGAATGCTAATTTACGATTGTTTGTTTTTGTTTTGGATACAGTATTAACAAAAGTTATTTCGTTCAACAAGCAGCAAAACATTACTATTTTATTATTTACTTTTGTATAAATGGAAAGCCGGCATACCAAATTTATCAGTCAAATAAAAAATGTGATAAAACAGACAAACCCTACTGCTACCGCAATATTATATGGTTCCAGGGCTACCGGAAAGGCAAGAGAGGATTCAGATTGGGACATATTGATACTTTTAAACAGACCGACGGTTTCAATAAAAGACGAACAATTATTCAGGGAAAATTTATATGACCTTGAATTAGAGGTCGGTGAGCATATTTCAACGTTCGTATATACTAAACATGATTGGAACACACGATTATCAGTTACTCCCCTACATGAAGCAGTCACAAAAAATGGTATTGTCCTGTGAGTGATTATAGAGCTGATTACATTGTATACCGTTTAACAAAGGCACTTGAGGTTTATTTTATTCCAATCCCAAAAACAACTTCCTGAACCTTGCGAATTACTTTTTGAAACGTATCTACTTTAACCGATGCCCCGGTACGCGTGATAATATCTTGCCGATAAAACAATTGTACCATGTGGCAAACGGCGAACCCGCTTCGTTGATTACGTGGATTATTAATCATGTTTGGTGTTATTTCAAAGGTAAAATCAGGGTATAAATTTTTAGTTGACAGAAGTACAGCGTAAAAAAATCCTTCCAGCTCGAATATTTCATCGACGGATACAATTATTGCAGGATGTGTTTCTGGTTTTCTTCCTGTATAAAAAGCTATTTCTACAATATCCTGCTGACGAATATTCATAGATATTTAAGCACTTTGTTACGGGTTACCTTTGCTTGATATAAAAAATGCTTTTCGTAATCTTCTTTTGTAAGCTTATCTAATTTAGCAAGATTTGATCGCCGGATTTTAACACCAAGTTTCTTTAATTGGGCTAAAACCTCGTCGGTATTATCATCAGGAATGTCAATAGTGAAAGTTGTCATAACTAAATTTCGTGGTATGATTTATTACAAATTTAACACTTTTATTTATAAATGATTTATAACACTAATTTGAAGATTTGCCTGATAACTAAACCACCAATTCATCAACTATTCTTTGTAGCTCCTCATCCAGGTACCGTGTCACACTCAAATAACTTAACGCTGATGTTAACTTGTTCAAATCATTTTCTGTTCCCAGGTTACTGATATACGCCGGTAATATCAAACTTAACGGTCTTAATTCTTTTTGTTCGCACCATTTACTGATAAGGTCATCTAAAATATCATTACTGAATTTTGTTGTGCCGGTACGTTTCAGCGCCTCACCTATTCCCATGCGTATCATATCGCCATATTTACCAGGCGGTAGAAACGTACTATGATCGGCAGCTAACTGGTAATAGATATTCGCTTCTTTTAGGTCATTCAATGTCTCGTACGATTTGCCCACATTTAAATAAAGCGATGGATAATGGGCCTTCATACTGTCGTCCTTAATTGTATTGGCCCGCTTTAATGCTACCACATTCCATTTCAACACATCCTTGGGATCTTTTTGATTTCGGGCAAGGTAATGGGCGGCAGTAAATGCTTCAAAATCATTTTCAGCAATATCCCATGCCTGCTGAAAAAGGCTATGTGCCACGTCAGTTTTACCTTCTGCTTCGGCTTGCATTCCCTGTGCGCAAAGCTTTACTACTTTATTGTCCGGATCAAATTGCATGTTTTTGTCGCCCTGTTTTAATAATTGACTTTGTAAAACTAAGCTGCCCAAACAAACAAAACATTGACGTATATCAAAAAACTATTTCGATTTTAAGCGGCTCAATGTTTCTTGTGTAATATCAAGGTAGGAAGCTAAAACTTTATTGGATAGGCGTTGAATGTAGCCAGGGTGATCTTTCACTAAGATTGCATAACGCTCACCTGCTGAAAGTGTGACCAGTTCTTCAATTTTTTTATTTTGGTAGATATAAGCAAACTCCAAAAGCCGGAGGTAGAATTTTTCCCATTCAGGAAAATCATTGATTAGTTTATAAAACGTTGTACGGCTGATGTAAAGCAATTCTGAATTTTCCAGGGTATCAACAAACTCAAAGGAGGCTTGCTGCGAAATGAAACTGGTTAATGAAGTGGCTATCATACCCTCAAAAGCGATAAAACGCGTTTTTTCATTACCCTGTCCGGTAATATAATAGGTACGGATACAGCCTTTGTTTACAAAATATAGTTTATTGCAGATTTCGCCTTGTGAAAGGAGGATGGAGTTCTTTTTAATGGTTAAAGGTTTGAAGTATTTAACGATGCCATCAAGCTTATCGCCCGAAATAGAAATGTTAAGCTGGATGTATTTTTTTAACTGCTCATGCATGTGAAGTATTACTATCTTCTATAAAACTAATAATGATATCTGCATTG
>Ga0207002_1009_pt1 | contig 41906 bp, 41 predicted proteins | sample Alteio_BWMinCont_88_FD_153473 | JGI IMG/M metagenome (GOLD analysis project Ga0207002, IMG submission 153473) | Enriched cells from forest soil in Barre Woods Harvard Forest LTER site, Petersham, Massachusetts, United States -... | ecosystem: Environmental > Terrestrial > Soil > Temperate forest >...
CAAACCATACACTTACTCAGCGAGATCAGCCATTGAGAATTATTCAGAGAATGGCGAACCTCTTGCGCATCCATGGGGTGCATAAATATAACGGGGTTTATATAGTTAAAATCAAAAGGACGCCTCTGCCCGTTATCATCAATAAAATATCCAATAATGTTGTCAAAAAATCCAAAAGAAAGCCTGTTGCTTAAATTCCAGTCAAGATAATGAAAAACGCCAAATTTATTCCGGTTAATGCCAAATTGTGAGGTCGTGGCAGGGTCATTCATATAGGTCCACATGGCCATATACCTTACATTTCCAAGGGTTCCGGTAAGTTTAAAAAAGGGATACGGCGAGGCATAATCAGATAGTAACATGGATCGGTACCCATCGCCTATAAACGTTTTATCGCGCCCGGCGCTAATATTTAAAAATTTTATTGGCGTAAAGGATACAACTGCGGTTATGTATGTCCATTGCGCCGTGTTTTGGCCCAAAGTGCGGTCGTACGCCTGCCCTGGTACAATGCCGACCTGGTTAGTATAAGTGGTCAGGTATTCAGGAAAAATGGCCTGGCTACCGTAAGCGCTTACATTGTAATAAAACTTACTGCCGGCGGTTCCGCCTAATTGAAAACCAATTGAAGTTAAATTGGTGTTTTTGTTGCCCGAAAAATCTTTGCCGATGGTAAAATCCGGCAAAATATCCGCATAAAAAGTTGAGCCGGAACTTTTAACATCTATCAAATGCTCGTTGAAAAGTTTCCTGTACCCCCAACTATGCTGCTTACCGTCTGACCCATAATTCATTAGCGAATCGTAATGACGTTTTAATAGCGAATCATCAACAAAGAATGGTTTTAACGAAGTGTGCTCACGGGTCTTTGTTGAATATAAACTGTCATCAAGCTTTTGATAAAACTGGTACGAATAAGGCTGATATCCGGACTGTGAACGGGCAACGCCAATTATAGAAAATAATAATAGTATCGTGCTAAATATTTTCTTCATACACAAAAATGAATAGAATAATCTGATAATTTTTTACTCAAAATAATTAAGCGTTTTAAAGCCGCCCTTTTTTAAATAATCGTCTTTCTTTACCAGGTGCAGGTCTGATTGTATCATATCGCTCACCAAAGCCTGCAGGTCATATTTTGGCACCCACCCTAATTTTTCCTTTGCCTTGGTTGCATCGCCAATTAAAAGGTCGACTTCGGTAGGCCTGAAATATTTTGCATCGACCTTTACTACCGTTTGCCCGAATTTTAAAGCGTCCCTGTTCAACCCTGATTGTTCCGCTTTTTGTTCATCAATATCAATGATCACCCCCCTTTCGTTTTCATCTTTGCCGCTAAATTCAACTTCTATCCCAAGCTCGCCGAATGACATTTTTATAAAATCGCGTACAGTGGTGGTTACACCAGTGGCAATAACAAAGTCTTCGGCCTTGTCCTGTTGCAGCATCAGCCACATAGCCTCAATATAATCCTTGGCATGGCCCCAGTCGCGGCGGGCCGACAGGTTGCCTACGTACAGGCATTCCTGCAGGCCCATGGCAATTTTTGAGGCGGCACGTGTTATTTTACGGGTAACAAAAGTTTCGCCCCTAACAGGGCTTTCGTGGTTAAACAGTATTCCATTGCAGGCATACATATTATATGCTTCGCGGTAGTTTACAATTATCCAGTAGCCATACAATTTAGCCACCGCATACGGCGACCGCGGATAAAACGGCGTGGTTTCGCTTTGGGGCACGGCTTGCACCAAACCATACAGTTCGGAGGTTGAGGCCTGGTAAATACGCGTTTTTTTTTCGAGATTTAATAGCCTTACCGCCTCAAGTATACGTAATGTACCAATGCCATCGGCATTGGCTGTATACTCGGGGGTATCAAAACTTACTTTTACGTGGCTTTGCGCGGCTAAATTATATATCTCGTCTGGCTGAATCTCTTGCACCAGCCTGATTAGATTTGTTGAATCGGTAAGGTCGCCGAAGTGGAGCTTGAATCTCACGCCAAGTTCATGCGGATCGTGGTAAAGGTGGTCGATACGATCAGTATTAAACAGGGAAGACCTTCTTTTTACGCCATGTACTTCATAGCCTTTCTTTAGCAAAAACTCAGCTAAATACGCGCCGTCCTGGCCAGTTATACCGGTTATTAAAGCAGTTTTCATAGATAATATCGTGCAATCGTTATAAGTTTACAATATTATCAATTTTATTGCAAAAGTTTGCATGAAGGAAAGTCAGGACGGTTTTTTCTTTGGAAAAAGATGGAAGTCGCGCAAAAGCAGCCTTTTCGCAAATCATCCCAGGCGTTCATGTTCACGTTCATTTCGCATGAACTGTGTTGTCCTGATTAGGGTTGTCACATAGGAGAACACAAAAATGAAAGAGGAAGAAGTAAAGCAAAGGGTAATATTGGAATACTTGGCAGGGGATGTAAGCCTTCGTACATTAGCCGCACGATATAAATACGATCATAATTTACTTTATAGATGGATAATGGCGCATCATAAGCTGAAGAAGGAAGGGAAACTGCTTAACCAGGCGCGGGTAATACCAACGCTGCCGGTTCAGCCGCCCATGTCAACAGATGTTGCCTGGCTACAGGAAGAATTGCGAATTGCACGTATCCAGATATTACTATTGGAAGCAACAATAGAGATCTCAGATGAACAATTTGGCACCGACATGAGAAAAAAAGCTGGCACCAGGCAGTCTTGAAAACAAAGGAATCACATGGGATAGATATATCCCTTCTTTGTACACTGTCTGGTTATTCACGCCAGGCTTATTATAAGAAACGGCGTTATAAAGAGAAGTGCCAGCTTCAGGGAGGGCTGATCATTGAGCGGGTAATGGATTACCGTAAGGTGCAGCCAAGGGTGGGTACCGAGAAACTGCTATGGTTGATGCAGCCATTTTTGAAGCAGCATGAGATCAGTATAGGCCGGGATTTGATGTATGATCTTTTGCGTTTTCACAGTCTTCTAATTGGGAAAAAGAAACGAAGTACGCCCAAAACAACGGACTCCAGGCATTGGATGAAAAAGCATCCCAACCTTATACAAAACCTTACACCGGTAATGGCCGGTGGTGTGTGGGTAAGTGATATTACTTATATTGAACTATGTGTGGGGCATAGCTATCTCAGTTTGGTAACAGATGCTTACAGCCGCAAGATAGTTGGCTTTCATCTAAGTGAGCATCTTACTGCTGCCGGGCCTGTAGCTGCCTTAGAAATGGCTATCAGGGCATGCGGTAATACCGAAGGGCTGATCCATCATTCAGACCGGGGTTCACAGTATTGCTGTAGTGACTACGTGGAGATACTACAGAAAAATAATATCAGCATCAGCATGACCCAAAGCGGTGACCCGCGGGATAATGCTATAGCTGAAAGAGTGAACGGCATATTAAAAAATGAGTTACTGGAAGCCGTATACCAGGATGCAGCCACAGCAGGAGTGGGTGTAGCAAAGTCCGTTAATATTTATAACTATGTAAGGCCGCATCGTAGTCTTGATATGCTTACCCCCGCTATTGCACATGGCAAGGTTAAACATCTTAAGCACCACTGGAAGAGTCCTTATCAACGAAGATTAGCAAGGGAGGCAACCATGGACGGATAACCCAAATAGGTTTTCCACAAAAAATGGGGAACTTTTAAAAAGAAAAAAAGAAGCAAAAAAAGAAAAACGTGTTAAGATGTGGAGAACGCTGCGCGTTCTCCACATCTTAACACGACAAACAAGCAACAAATAGTTTTAACTTTATAAAAAAAAGTGACAACCTTTTCCAGGACGATACAAACACATTAAATGAACATTTCGTGAACGCCTGAAAATCAGTTAGTTGAATTTCGTAAATTTTATACTTAAATGTATATTGCTCTTTATCAGCCAATTAAATATTTTGAAATGGACGCGAAATGCCCAAGGCTTTTCCCAACGCGGATAATCGCGCCAGACAGGGAGAATTCTTAAAATAACCGTTGCTGTACTATAAACAGCAAAGCCATGCGCTTTTCTAAAAAAAACTTCGTTCGCAAGGTACTAAACCGCCGAACTTTTAGCTGAGTTGCATTCTTGAGCCAGACCGCGAAAACTACCCTATAATTATATTATGCACTTCCTGAATCTCCGGTTGCCCGGGATCCACACCTAATGAATGCATAATAGGCATAAGGGTTTGACCAAAGGCCTGGAAATCTTCCATATTATCCCATACGTCAGTTATATTAACGCTGTTAGGATCGCCTGAGCATACATGGTGGCTTCTTCCTTTAGGGGACCCGGCCCCTGCGGCATTAAGCTGTTTAATTGCCTCATCATACTTTGCAGTAGTGAAACCAGAAGGTTTGAATTTTAAGATGAATGACATATTGGTTAATTTAGGAGTGAGAGAGTAAAGCTGCGCATTTTAAAAGTAATAATGAAATTTTTATTTTGCTTTTGGTTTCGAGCTGCACGGTACCGGATTTACCAAATTTAATGGTTAAACCCATGCAATATTAACAATTTACATTAACAACAATTTGATATACGGCATAACGGTTCAGGCGTTTACGTGACTTCCAATGCACAAAAATTAAGCAGGTGGTACCTTAATACCGCCCGCTTTTCTTTTTTTAAATATGCTGCTTAAATTTTACAATTTATTACCAGTGCTTTATGTGATTAACAACAGCTTTGATGCACTACTGGAGGAGGTAAGCATTTTAATTGTGGAGTTCATAGCAATCGAAAAATGGAGGGGATTATCAATTAGCAATACCATTCAAATCAAAAAAAAATTAATATTTTAGGTCGATTTAGGCAAACTTCGACCAGGGAGGGCAGCTATGCTGAACAGCCTTTATTTATCAAGCTTTATAAGCTCAATATCCATGTGAAGCGCAATGTCTTCGCCAACAATCAATCCGCCGGTCTCCGTCAGCATATTCCAGGTCAGGCCGAAATCTTTGCGGTTAATTTTTCCATTAAGCTCGAAGCCAGCCCTATAATCGCCGAACCTGCCTTTTCCTGTTCCGGTAAATTCTGCACCCAGCTTTATGCTTCTCGTAATACCGCGAATAGTTAGATCGCCTGCAAGTTCGTAATCGTCATTTTTCTTTTCAAGGCTTCCGCTGAATGTCAGCTTCGGGAACTGCTGCACATCGAAAAAGATACCCGACCTCAAATGATCATCACGTTCTTTGTTTTGGGTGCTTAAACTATCTGCATCAATTTCCAGGTTTATCTCTGCACCTTCAAAATCTTCATTCTGACATTGTGCATTGCCTTCAAATACGCCGAAATTGCCTGACACGTTGGCAATGGCCATGTGCTTTACTTTAAACTGAACTGTTGAATGCCCGGGATCTATTTTCCAAATTAACTTTGTATTGTCTTTCATGTTCTTGATTTTTTAATGACTGATTGAATACAAAATTAGGTGAATTATATCCCGCGGCTGTTGAACCTTGTTAAGAAAGGAAAGGCACAAACTTAAACTGGATTAAGCCCTCTTTCGCGCCAGGCTTTTGCGTATCTTGCTTAAGAACTCAGGCGTTATGGCCAGGTAAGAGGCAATATATTTTTGAGGCAGGTACTGTTCAATGCCGGGAAAGGTTTCCCGGAACTTTAAGTAACGTTGTTCTGCAGGTATGGAATGACTTTCCACAAAACGAAGTTGTTGCCTCATCAGCGCGGTTTGAAAAAGGTTACGAAAGTACCGCTCAAACTTAAGGTATTTTTCGAGCAGCTGGCTTTGCGCCAGCCTGGGAAGCAGCAGCAGCTCGCCGTCGCACAATCCTTTTGTAGTAAGCGGGGTAAGGAGTTCTTTGCTCAGACTATAAATGTCGCCCGTCCACCAGCCTGCTGCTGCAAAACGAATGACATGATCTGTTCCTTCCCTGTCGGTATAATAAGTAAGCGTGTAGCCTGAATTAACGTAAGCTAAATAGCGGGCGCCGTCGCCACTTTTTACAATAATTTCACCTTGTTTAAAAGGCCTTGGAATAAGTATAGATTCTAAAAAGTCGATCTCTTCTGTTTCCAGTTCAACAAATTGCCTGATGTGGGATAGAAGTAATTGACAATCCATTTATACTCGCCTATAAGGTCAAAGGTGCTAAATATATTTTTCTTACAAACTATCGGAAATACTAAATATAAGATGAACATAGATAACGGTTGACGTTATTGTTTTTTTATTTAAATTTCAAAAGGCTCTCTGATAAGCTCCCGCCAGTTCATTTTCTTCACTTGAACTATAACAATTTAAACGTTTCCGCTTAAATCTAACGTGGTGCGTACGATAAAGTGCTGTTATTCAAGTGTTTACACTTGAATAGGCGGGTCTTGTGCTGCAACATCGTACCCACACAAAACGCTTCCTTGCCAACTTTAACAACTCAGTTTTAAATTATTCATAGTGGAATGTTGTTAAATAGAGTGCATATATTTACTTGAAATGCTGACAACCGACGAAACCTTGCCCAACACAAGGATGAACAACTATCTGCTTAAGGTTACTTGCTTTTTTTGGTTGCCTGCAAAGTTGATCGGCTGGAGGTTGTTTACGCTTGACAGGACGTTTCCAAGCGCACCTGTATTTGAGGGCCTCAACGGGATACCGGCAGCTGTACATGCCGGCTTATACCTGGTATCGCTTTCTCTTTTGGTAGTACTACTTAAAGCAAAAAAAAACAGGTTATTTTTATGCTGCCTGCTGCTGACCGAAATTTGCTCGTGCCTGCTCGATCAAAACAGGTTGCGGGCTTGGGAGTACCAATGTCTTTTTATCGTTTTTATTTTTATTTTAAGTGCCCGTAACCAAAAGCTTGTCACAGTTGCTTTTGCTTTTATTTTAGCCTCAACTTATTTTTATAGCGGCTTAGGCAAACTTAACCCAGGTTTTTTACAGAACATCTGGACCAGAATGGTACTCGAAATGTTCCTTAAACTTCCCCCGTCCACCGCCTCATTAACGTGGTTGCACTATTCCGGTTACACTTTAGGCTGTATAGAATTATTAGCGGGAGCAGGGTTACTATTTCCTCAATCCACAAAAACATCGGCAAAAGTTTTGATAGCCATGCACGTGCTCATACTAATTTGGTTAGGCCCTTTGGGCTTGCGCTACAACAGGATTGTGTGGCCCTGGAACCTGGCAATGATCGGTTACTTATACCTCCTTTTTCTAAAAAAGGACTCTCCGGTTATCCATTTTGGGAATATCACCACGGGTTGGAACAAGGTTATATTGATATTTTGGGGAATTTTACCCGCGCTTAATATTTTCGGCTATTGGGATAGTTTTTTATCATTGGGCATGTACTCCGGTAACATACCCGGGATGGTTATCTGCATTAAGGATACGAGCAAATGCAGACCGATTAAGAAATTTTTCCGGAAAGACAAAAGTAACATTTGTAACGGCTACGAGATGGTTAACCTGCAGTATTGGGCAATCTCAGAAATGGGCGTAAGCGCCTATCCTGAATTGAGGGTCTATCGGCAATTTCAGCGGAAACTTGAAAAGGAATATCCTGCTGCCGGCATAAGCTGTATTTATTACGCAGATGGCAAGCGACTGCCATGAACGATGTTCTACAATTTGTTTGGATGCACTTTCTTGCCAGTTTAGGCTATGTTAAACTTCAAAAAGTGAGTGATTTTAGTCATAATTTAAAGTGTTTATGATCATTGGCGGATGTTATGATCTTTCAGGAACTTTGTATTTAGAAAACATGCTTGGCGAATTAAACGAAAATCAAATTGAAGCTCTGTTAAAGAGCCGGTCAGTTGGCAGGATTGGTTGCCATGCAGATGGCATTACTTATGTTGTGCCCGTAAATTATGTTTACGATGGTTCGCAGTTATATACCCATTCCGTTAAAGGCATGAAAATTGATATAATGAGAAAAAATCCGGAGGTGTGTTTTCAAGTGGATTCCATAAGAAACATAGCAAACTGGGAAAGCGTTATAGCCTGGGGAAAGTTTGAAGAGTTAATTGATTTGTCCGAAAAGCAACATGCCATGCAAAAGATCATCAATAAAGTAATGCCTTTAATGGATGGTGAAAACGCTCAACCCTCGCATGGATTTACTGCAAACGCAAGCGATGTAGGCAGCCAGGTAGAATTGATCTTATATAAGATAATCTTAACGAAAAAAACCGGGAGGTTTGAAAAAGCGTGATAAAATTTCAAATAACAACGCTTTGATTTGATCTTTACGACCTTAATTCGAATATTTGTGATCTGTTCACAATAATATTATGAAAACCTCCCTGACAGATCTGCTGAAAATCAAATATCCCATTTTGCAGGCGCCCATTGGCAGCGCTACCACACCCGAACTGGCTGCTGCAGTTTCCAATGCAGGCGGCCTTGGCTCGTTAGCATTATCATGGAAATCGCCGGATGAAACCCGGGAAATGATCAGTAAGACTAAACAGTTAACCTCAAAGCCATTTGCAGTAAACCTGGTGCTGGCCTTTGAGCAGGATGAGCGCGTGCAGATATGCATAGAGGAAAAAGTTGCAGTCGTTTCTTTTTTTTGGGGCGATGGGTCGCGGTTTTTTCCCGAATTAAAAAAGAATAATATCCTTGCCGCCCAAACGGTAAGCAATGCCGGAGAGGCTGTTTACTACGAGGATAAAGGTGCGGATCTTTTGATTGCCCAGGGATGGGAGGCTGGTGGCCATGTTAAGGGAACGGTTGCAATGTCGATACTTATTCCTTCCATTGCGGATAAGGTAAATATCCCGATTGTAGCAACCGGCGGGATAGCCGACGGGCGTGGTTTTATGGCCGCATTAGGGCTTGGCGCAGCAGGGGTTTGCCTGGGGACGCGGTTTTTAATGTCAATGGAGGCAGGCGTAAACCCTGTTTACCAGGAACTAATAACCAATGCATCGGAAAATGATACTTACTACGCCGAAAAGTTATTTAACATTGGTTGGGACGATGCTCCTCATCGTGTGTTAAATAACAGTACGGTTGCCGGGTGGTTATCCGCGGGAAAACCGGATGCAGGAGCAAGGCCCGGTGAGGATGAAATAATAGCCCATTATCCGGATGGCCGCCCTATCCCTCGATATGCCTATAATAGCCCTGTGCGCAATATCACCGGCAACCTGGAGGCTATGGCACTCTACGCCGGGCAATCTGCCGGTTTGATCTCGGATATAAAAAGTGCTGCCGGAATTATTGAAGCATTAGTAAAAGAATTGTATGATACCATGTCGTCAGTAAATAAAATGCTTTAGATATTATTGACTTCGCTCAAATTCTTCATCCACCGTATCGCCCCGCCGGTTCAACCGTCTTCACTTGAACTATAACAATTTAAGCGCCTGCGCTTAAATCTAAGTGGCGCGGACGCTCAAAGTGCTGTTATTCAGGTGTGGACACCTGAGCAGACGTAGATATTTCCTTTATATCGCAATTAAAGCTTCGCCAAAAAGAATTTCACGTAATTTACTACGTGCTTTAATCAAATATGTTTGCGAGTCGGCCTGCGAAGTATTTAATAACAACGCTATTTCGTGGTGCGAAAAACCGTCGATAACAAACAAGTTAAAGATGATTCTGCAGACCAGCGGCAATTGGCCGAGCGCGCCAATAATGTCAAAATGATCTTGTTCTTCGTACATAGTGGTTTCATTCGCCAATAAGGATTGAGTTGATGCCGGACCGCCCCACGCTTCCGCGTTATTTAATGAACTGCGATAATACCTTAGAGAAGTTGTGACCATGACGCTGGAAATGAAGGTCAGCAAAAACTCTTCGTTTTTAAAAGCAGCAATTCTTCTAAAAACATGTAAAAAACCTTCGTTCATGATTTTGGCTGCATCATCCCTGTTATTGGCGTAGCGTAAACAGACACGCATTGCGAAGCCATAATAAGCCTTGTAGAGGTCTTTTTGGCTGCACCTGTCGTCTTTTATACAGCCCGCGATTAACTGGTCCCACTTTTTCTTTTCCATTCCTGTGTTTGCATTAAAAGCACCGTTGTGTAATTCATGGTAGAATTTCAAACATCTATTGCAAGTATCTGTCTATAGAATATTTACCGCCGCCATTGAAAAAAGCCGCCAATCCGAGCCCGATATAGAGAAGATGATATTCATAGCCTTCGCCTTTCTGCGCGCCGAGCCAATTCATGAAAAAACCAAACTGAATGTGCGAACTAAATATTATCCCGGTCATCAATACGATCAGGGACGCAGCGGCAAGCCTGGTAGCAAAGCCAACAAGCAACAACAGGGGCGCAAGTACCTCTATCACGATCACCAGGAAGGCCAATAACCAGGGCATGTGCATTGTTGCTGTGAAGTACTCCATTACTTTTGTATAACCAAATCCGCCAAACCCGCCGGTAGTATGCTGAATGGCATGAGGAATCATCACAACGGTCATGGATAATCTAAGAACCAGGCCTGTCCAGTCATCAGTGGTTTTAAAAATATTGTTGCTCATGTTCTTTAATTTCTTCAAAGAACCCGAGAAATCAGCACATAAAAATTAAACTGGTTTAATAAATTACCGTTTGGCCAGCCTTCGCCGTAACATACTTAAAAACACCGGCGTTATGCCCAGGTATGCAGAAATTTGCTTCTGAGGGATGCGTTGCTCCATTTGCGGATAGGTTTTAATAAAATCAAGGTATTTTTGTTCGGCACTTAATGATAGGTTTTGATTTATGCGTTTTTGCTGCGCAATGAAAGCGTTTTGAATAATCAGCCTAAAAAAGCGTTCAAACTTGGGCACATTTTTATAAAGTGCCTCAAGGTCATTTTTTGATAGCTGGAGAACTTCGGTATACTCCAGCGCCTGGATGAAATATGTGGCAGGTGTTTGTGTTAAAAAACTGTATAGGTCGCCGACCCACCAATCTTCCACCCCCAGCATGATCACATGTTCAAAGCCCTGTTCATCAATAGTATATGCCCTCAGGCAGCCCTTTACAATAAAGTTTTCAGTCCTGCAAATATCGCCCTGGCCAAGGAGGTATTCTTTTCGTTTTAATGTTGTATGACGAAGCAGTGAAATAAAAAAATCAGCCTCCGGTTGATCCAGGGAAACATGTTTGGTCACATTTTTCAATATCAGATCATGGCCATTATTAACCATCTTTTCCGCTTTAAGACAATGTTATTGTAAATAAACAAATGTACTAAAATAATGAATATGAGGGTGGTAGTAAAGCTCAGAATAGATGACCGCCAGTTAAGGTGTTTTCACTTGAACTATAATAATTTAAGCGTCTGCGCTTAAATTAAAATGGCGCTTTGTAATTTTCAAGATAAATGCTGCCCCGTCCGGTTAGGCCGCACTCGCTTAACCGAAAAGTAATTTTGAGTGTGCGTACTCAAGTAAATGACAGAAAGCCAGTCTACATGAAACTCAACAACAAAAACCATAAGCCTTTCGGATCGAGGATTTTGACTTTGAAAAAAAAGCGAGAGCAGGATCCGAAACCGCTTTCCTTTAACATAGAATATCTTTTGATCCAGAAGAATTTATTATGTTTGGATCCAAAGAAATCAAATCACAAAACCATTTCATAATGAATTTAGAGCATTACACTTATTTTGCAAGTAATGATTTTAAGGACTGTGAATTTTATAGCGAGGGGCCGAAAGGCAGGATTAGAAAAGCAGTAAGATTTACCAAAATCAGCGATGAAGGACCTGCTTTTTATAATTTAGGATTTGGCGATATTTCCGAATAAACAGATGTTATTGATGACACCATAGTAAGTAACAATAACGACCGGGACATAGTTCTGGCAACAGTTGCTAAGACTGTTATAGATTTTATCAATATTCATGGCAATCATTATATTTTTGCAATAGGAAGTACAGCGGTAAGAACGAGGCTTTATCAAATGAGTATTTCTGGACTATGGGACGAAATTACTGTGGATTTTGAGGTGTTTGGATTTAAGAATGGAACCTGGAAACCTTTTGAGAAGAACGTTAATTATGAAGCTTTTTTGGTTAAAAGAAAATAAATCAGTATATTTGATATAAGATAATTAAAGGAGTTTATTATGCCTGAAGTTAAGAAAACAATAGTAGAAAAAGGTTACGGCAGTCCTATAGTAAGCGACAAAGTTAAAGACCGTTCAAATGACCCTTATTTTGTAAAAAAAGCAGAAGAAGCTAAAGAGTTTTTGCATAAGCACCCCTTACCCGACCACCTGAAAAAATAAAATTGCAATTTAAATAGATGGAAGGCCGGAATTAGTTTCGGCCTTTTCTGTCAGCACCGTATTGACCATTGCAGGCTTTACCCTTAATCTTTTATGTATCGTACAGAAGTTGTAATACGCAAAGTGTAAAGCAATCGCAAGCAATGATCAAATTACCGCTATAATTTCATATCTTCCTGTTTTTATTTTCTATCCCAATCAAAGCAGATCAATGGATTTTAAACCTATGGCTGTTAAATGTTTACAACTTTTACTGTTATTGTTTTTTGCATTCAATACGTATGCCCAGCCTAAAGCCACAGCGCCACCCGGTTCAATTCCAAAAACGGGTGATGAATTTGTTGGGCCGTTCAACAGCTGGCTGAATGCAAAAACAGGATACGGGGCAAAAGGCGATGGGGTGACTGATGATACAGCTGCACTGCAAGCAGCATTGGACGCGGCGGCTAATGGAACCGGTAACAGCACGCTATACTTGCCGGCGGGAACATATTTGATCACCGGTACATTAACCATGAATAATCATATCAATGTTTCAATTGTTGGAGCAGGCCCTGCCGCCACCGTTATAAAATGGGGCGGTGCGACACACGGCACAATGATGCAGGTTAACGGCACCGCCTACTCCAAGTTTGACCGCATTACATGGAATGGCAACCGTGTTGCCGATGTTGCTGTCGAACAATCATGGGATGGGAAAAAACCGCATTTTGATACCAGTAATGAATATGCCGATGACATTTTTGTTGATGTTGGGTTCGGTATTCATGGCGGAGGCCTGGGTCATGGTTTTGCGGAAACATCCATCCTTCGTGACCAGTTTATCCGGAATACATCAGCAGGCGTCAGTCTTGGAAACTTCAATGCACTCGACATCTGGATACGAAATTCACTGTTCCAGGATTGTACTGTCGGCGTAACGAATACTTATGGTGCAGGGAACTTTAAAGTTTACAGGAATGTGTTCCGTAATTCAACCAATAGTGATATTTCAATGCACAACACCGGGGAATTCTCTATTCGCGACAATACCTCAATAAGTTCTAATCAATTTTTTTACGCAGGCGGCACCCGGAATCCCGCATCAACTATTATTGAAGGAAACACCGTTATTGACCCTGTTGCCGCGCAGGCAATAACGGTGGGCAACCAGGGACCAGTGATCTTTATTAATAACACCGTTCGTTCACGTAGCTTGGCTACCATTGGTCCGGTTGCGGTATTTAAATGTGCAAATAATTCAAATTCGGTGTCTATGGGCAATACATTCACCGTTGCAAACCCTGTTTCAGCAGACAGTAACAGCATTGAATATAATGATAAGGTAGTTTCTCCGGCCAGTCTTAGCCGTCTTGCAGGGCAAACCTTTCCTGGTGTAGAACCTGATTTAAATCGTCAGATATTTGAATTACCTGCAGGGGCAAATGCCGCTGTGATACAATCTGTCGTTAACCGGGCTGCAAAAGTTTCAGGAACCCGCCCTGTCGTTCATTTTCCCTATGGGAATTACAATATTTCCACGACAATTTTCATTCCGGCAAATACCGATATACAATTGGTGGGGGATGGTTATGGGAACGGGCACGCCAGCATGCTGACATGGAATGGCGCCACGCCAGGCCCTATTATTTCTATTGCCGGCCCAAGTAAAGCAACGCTCCGGGATTTAACACTCAAAGGTGATTTTACAACCACTAATATCCTTATCACCAATGCTGATCAAAAGGGATCACGTGTTTTTCTGCAAGAGTTTAATCAGTCGGGAGGGCAGGTTGGTATGATAGCAAATCAACTTGATCACACGTTAGTGTTAGGGTACGACACTCAATTTTCCGGCATGAAAAAAGCCATTAGCGTTGTTGGAGGGGCGCTCGCCGCGGCGGGAACTCCGGCTGAAGGAAGAACTGTTATTTATAGCGGGGCAGAGTCAAACAATGAACTATCCCATGAAGTATCAAATGGGGGCAACCTGATGGTGCAGGATAGCTGGTATGAGGGAGGAATTAAAAGTACCTACGTTAAACTTTCCGGCAAAGGTGTTTTTACCGCTGATGGCGACCACATTGCCACTCCACAGCATACCGATGTTCCTTCGGTGATCGTGAATAATTTTTCAGGCAAAGCGACATTTACTGCTGATGATTTTACCGATCGCTTTGCATTAAGCGGTGATGGATCCCGTGCAAAAATATTGGCCCTCGGCATTATGGCGGAAGATAATCCTATTGTTGCGGATACTTCATCGCCAAAGGCAGATATAAGGGTGCTGCTTAGCAGGGCCCGTGACAATAAGGGAAGCGGCAGTTATGCAATTCCAAATTCTGGAATATACAATCAAACATTTGTGAGTGATATGTTGTCTGATATGATGAATGTTCACCCTATTATTCTTACCGCCCTGCCCAATGGTGTCGGTGATGTTCGTTTGTATCGTGTGATGTCAATAAATGGCGCTAAGGGCCTGGATATTGAAGCCGGCGCGAACCCGTCTTTAAAAGGCAAAAAGTAGCAGTAGCATATAAAACATCAGCAATGCCAGTAAACACACGCAAATTAACAATATGGAAAAATTAAAAACATCAGGTTATGCCCCGGTAAATGGCCTGGATATGTATTATGAAATATATGGTAACGGCGCCGTGCCTTTGGTGTTGATACACGGCGGCGGCTCAACCATTGAAACTTCTTTCGGTAATTTTCTGCCCCTGCTTTCAGGTTATGGTAAAGTGATAGCTGTTGAGCTGCAGGCCCATGGCCGCACAAGCGACAGGGACGCTCCCGAATCTTTTGAGCAGGACGCTGATGATGTGGCAGCCCTTCTTAAATATCTCAAAGTAGAAAAAGCTAATTTTTTAGGTTTTAGCAATGGCGGCACATCGACTATGCAAATTGCGATTAGGCACCCTGACATAGTTAACAAAATAGTTGTTGTTTCGGCCAATTATAAAAAAGAGGGGATGATACCGGGTTTTTTTGAGGGCATGCAAAATGCCACATTAGCCGATATGCCTGAGCTGCTAAAAACAGCCTATTTAAAAGTGGCCCCTGATAAAAATCATTTACAGGTTATGTTTGATAAGGACGTAGCGCGGATGTTAACATTTAAAGACCTGGCTGATGAGGATCTGCGATCTATAAAAGCAGCTGCCTTGCTTATGGTAGCCGACCATGATGTAGTGACGCCCGGGCACGTATTAAAAATGTCGCACTTAATACCGGGTGCCCGATTGGTAGTATTGCCGGTACACATGGCTCATTTATCGGGGCGGCAGAGGCAAATACTGCAAAAGGCAGCAAATTGCCCAGGATAACCGCCGCCCTCGTTGAAGAATTCTTAAATGAACGGATTGCTCCTTCTTTTGTTTAATTTGCACAATAATGACGAATCATCTTTAGTTTAGTGGATACAAAAACTTACCTCGGAATAGAAATTGGCGGATCGAAGCTTCAACTTGTTCTGGGTGACGAAAAGGCGCAAATATTGAAAAGATTCCGTTTTCATGTTGACCGGACCGCTGGTGCAGAAAAGATAAGACAGCATATTGCGGAAACATTATACCATCTTAAGTCAGAAAAACTTTCATCAATCGGCGTAGGTTTTGGCGGCCCAATTGACAGGGTTACCGGAAAAGTGCAGGTGTCATACCAGATCGAAGGATGGTCGGGCTTTCCGCTGAAAGATTGGCTTGGAGATATTAGTGGGTTCCGGTTGTTGTTGATAATGATGCAAATGTGGCGTCATTTGGAGAAGCTTTGCATGGAGCAGGCAAAAACTATAATAATGTATTTTATATCACACTTGGCAGCGGGGTTGGGTCGGGTATAGTGCTCCATAAAGAGATATATCACGGCGCATTTCCCGGGGAAGCTGAGATGGGCCATATCAGGCTGGATAAAACAGGGCGAACAATTGAATCCTCCTGCTCCGGCTGGGCGGTTGATAAAAAGATCCGCGATGCGGTCCGTATTTACCCTGAGGGGCCTTTAGCGAAATTAGTAAACGGCGGTGAGGGCGCTGAAGCTAAAGTGCTTACCGATGCAATACAGTTAAATGATGCACAAGCCGTAAAAATTCTTGATGAGACCTGTGATGACCTGGCTTTTGGTATTTCACATGCTGTTCACCTATTGCATCCTGAAACTATTATTTTAGGCGGGGGGTTATCATTTTTAGGCGAACCACTTCGTAAATTAGTACAACAAAAACTTACCCTGTATCTTATGGATGTTTTTCAGCCGGGGTCTCCAATTCAGCTTTCATCATTGAAAGAGGATGCTGTGCCTGTCGGGGCGCTTGCGCTTGCTATTCAACATAAAAACTATTAAAACTAAATACTGTGATCAATTATTTTTCAGAATATATCCGCCTTCAAAAAAAAGCGTTGGAGAGCATCCCCAAAGAAACACTAACCGAAGTGATCGGCCTTTTTAAGTCCGCCCTTGATCACGAACAACAGGTCTTTGTTTTCGGTAACGGCGGCAGCGCTGCAAATGCATCACATTTTGTTACCGATCTGGGAAAAGGGTCGTCGGATAAAACGCATAAACGTTTCCGGTGCATGTCGTTAAATGACAATACCAGCTGGATAACAGCGATAGGCAATGATTATTCTTTTGACGATATCTTTAAGCGGCAACTAATGAACATGGCTAAACCCGGCGACCTGCTAATGGTTTTAAGCGTAAGCGGCAATTCGCCAAACCTTGTTAAAGCTGTTGAATGGGCCAAAGCTAACCGGCTTCATAGTATCGCTTTAGTGGGTGGTAAAAAAGGAAAGCTTACGGAACTGGCTGATACGGTTATGGTTGTTGATGATACCCATTACGGAAGGGTTGAAGACGCACACATGGGTATATGCCACATGATCGCCTATGCATTTATGGAAAAAACGGAACTGCAAAAACCATAGTGCAGATCCAACCCGCCGCTGCAAAATTATTGTATGAGTTAGTGAAAAAAGTATGTTCACCTCATTTGCTCAGGAGCACTATCTGTACCCGCCTGTTTTCAGTTTGATCATCAACAGTCTTTTCCGGGAAAACCTCTGGATCAGAACTTCCAACACCCTTAAATAGCATTCTTTGGGCTTTTATTCCCTTGCTTACAAGGTACTCATATATAAATTTCGCCCTGTTTACAGATAAATTGTTTTTCCCTACGTCAATATCAAAACCATCCGGATGATTATACTCGCAGCAAATGTGCCCTTGTATTTCGATTTTAAGATTTTCGTGTTTTTTTAAATAAAGGGTCAACGTATCCAGGTATGGTACAGATGATGCATTTAAATAATGCCTGCCCCCCTGAAATGTTAATTCTTTGAAGCTCATGCTTTCCCCAACGTTCAGCTTCGACAAATTATTTACCCTGGTGTGAAAATTATCTTCCTTTTTTTTATGGGGTACAATTATATCAACCCTGCGGTTTAATGGCTCCCCAAAACTGGAAATTTTTTTTGTCGTGGCAGTTACTTCACCTTTGCCGTTAGCAACTATTTGCACATTGTTTTTATGCAGGCGCAATAAATATGTTTTTACTATTTCGGCCCTTTCCTCTGATAAGGGATAATTAGATTCTTTGTTTCCTAAATAATCCGCGAACCCCAAAATATGCACAGAAGTGTTATCAATTAAAAATTTGTTAAGCGAGTCGAGTTTACCTTTATTTTGACGGGAAAGTTCTTTCTGGTTGATATTATAAAATAATTTAATAGTATCCCTTTGGCAGGAATAAGAAGGTATCCCCTTTAAAATGATAAGCAGGCAAAGTAAATTTTTAAGTTTCATTGCGTAACTTTCTGTATCATGGTAACGGCTTCACCATAATATTTTTAAAATACGTCAGGCTGTTTGGGTCGTGGCCCTGTAAGGCGAAAGTGCCGCTTGAAAGCACACGCTGCTCTTCACCTTCACCGCGTTTTACATTATCGGGTTCGGTGTAGTCCAATACAACCTTTTCGTTTAATTTAACGATAACCCTTTTCCCCTGCACAGTAATGTACATTGTAAACCATTCATTATCTTTTACATACACCTCTTTAATATTAACTATGCCATATAAACTGCCTGTTCTTATCCAGTCGGTATGCGAGTTATTGACCTGCACTTCATATCCTTTTGATGGCCATCCGCCCTGCTGGTATGCCGTGTGAATATAAATTCCCGAATTAGCGCCCTTGTGAGTCATTACATCTGCTTTAAATTCAAAATTCTTGAAATTATGATCCTTCACGGGGCCATCGTAAAATAAATGCGCGGTTTTCCCATGAACTATGATCATCCCGCTATCTACCGAAAATGTTTCGGCATTGTCGCCTACTTTCCAATTATTAAGCGATTTGCCATCGAACAAGGAGATCCACCCGTTTGAGGCGTTTTGTGTTGAAGCTGAATACGAAAGCAGGCAGCAGGCAATAAAGCAGCAATAAATAATATTTTTCATGGCCGTGTATCTGGTTTAAAGGAAAGATAGAAATTATATTTAAAGCTAACATTATTTAAGGGAATCCGCAATATAAATGTAAGTCCTGGTAGTTTTCTATGCAGGCAATTTGTACCTTTGCAGCAAAAATCCAGCGGGTAAAACCACCCTTCTTCAGGAAGTTGAAAAGCACCTGTTTTTACCGTGAATAACTCATGAAACAAACCATAAATACTAATGGGATACCTATTTCGCCTTCATTAAATTTTGGAGGGAATACTCCCGTTGATCCTAAAAATAGTTTTTTATTAAAGAAAAGGCTTTTTCGCATTTCCTGTTTATCAGTAATAGTGGCAATAGCCATCTCTATTATCGCAAAGCTTTTGGTTTGGCTCATCAACCTGGTAACCAATATATCATTTTATGGATCGTTTTCAGCCTCCTTTCATAGCCCTTCGGGTAATCATTTAGGTTTATGGGTAATAATTATACCAGCTATAGGGGGCATAATAGTGGGGTTGATAGCTTTATATGGTTCGGCGGCTATAAGGGGGCATGGCATACCCGAAGCTATGGAACAAATATTAACCAATCAAAGCAGGATAAAACCTTCCATCACTTTTTTAAAGCCAATATCATCAGCAATTGCTATCGGAACAGGCGGCCCGTTTGGCGCCGAAGGGCCCATCATCGCCACAGGCGGCGCATTGGGGTCGACAATAGGGCAGTTATTTAAGATCACCTCCAATGAACGCAAAGTTTTATTAGCTGCAGGCGCCACGGCAGGCATGGCAGCCATATTTGGTACGCCTATCGCGGCGGTTTTCCTGGCCATTGAGTTGTTGCTTTTTGAATTTTCGCCAAAAGCTATTCTGCCTGTCGCCTTAGCCTGTATCACAGGTGCAGCCGGACATCATGTATTATTTGATACCGGCCCTGTTTTCCCCATGCCAAACCTAAGCACCCCGTCAAATATCGCTTTGGCTATTTACAGTTTTATCGGGCTAATTACAGGGTTCGTTTCGTTAGGCCTTACAAAAACTGTTTACATCATTGAGGATGTTTTTGAAAAACTGCCTGTACACTGGATGTGGTGGCCCGCCATCGGCGGATTGGCAGTCGGCCTTATCGGCTATTTTGCACCCCATACCCTGGGGGTAGGTTATGATAATATCATCCATATTTTATCAGGTACGCTTACTTTGGTGATAGTTATAAGGTTGTGCTTCTTCAAATTCTTATCATGGGCCATCGCGCTGGGTAGCGGCACTTCGGGCGGCACCCTGGCGCCATTGTTAACCATTGGCGGCGCCGGAGGTGCAATTTTAGGAATGGTGATCTTAAACTTTTTCCCAAATTCGGGGATAAGCATTCCCATGGCTGCATTGGTGGGGATGTCGGCCATGTTTGCAGGCGCCTCCAGGGCTTATTTAACCAGTATAACCTTTGCTTTGGAGGCAACCATGCAATCGCACGCTTTACTGCCATTATTAGGGGCTTGTACAGCATCATACATTGTTTCGTTCTTTTTGATGGAAAACACTATCATGACCGAAAAAATTGCCCGCCGTGGTGTGTTTACGCCGGATTCGTTTGAAGCTGATATGCTGGGAAAACTTACCGTCGAGCAGGTAATAAGCGACGATGGTTTAGTGCTTAGTTCGCAGAACACAGTTAAGGAAGTACGGGACTGGTTAAAGGTCAACAACGACCAGGCAAATTATTTTGTAATGGTAAATACCGAAGGGGCTTATATCGGCACCATAAACCGCACAGATATTTTCAGGCATGGGCTTGATCCGGTTTCTCTTTTGGGCGACATAGTAAAAGACGGCCATGTATATGTACGGAATACCGATAGCTTGCGAACGGCGGTTGAACTGCTGGCTAAACAAACAGCGGAAGTACTGCCGGTTATAGCCGCCGACAGTAACAAGGTTATTGGTGTTTTGTCTTACAGGGATATCCTGTCGACCTATAAAGAGCAGATGGAAGAAAACGAGCATGCTCGTATCCACATATCTTTAAAAAGGCAGCGGTTGAAAATGCTGATAAGAGGGCGGCAACTGATCAATATGGGTGAAGACCAGGGTGAAAGTTGAGGAGGTCGTGACTAATATACAAGTGATACTGAACTCCGGGTCTATCTCTTTTTTTGCTTTAATAATTAGTGCTATCCAGGAATACCAAAACATTTGTTGCTTAATATACGTAGTATGTATTACCACATATCACTAAGTCAATGAATAAACCTGAAAAAAGGATTGCGATTTTTGATGATGATGAAGATACCCTTTCCGTCTGCCGCTTTATTTTAGAAGAAAAGGAATGGGAAGTTTACACCTTTACAAACTGTAATGAAGTGACAGAAAAGGTTTCAACTGTTTTTCCCAATGTTATACTAATGGATAACTGGATACCTGACGATGGTGGTATTATTGCTACCAGGAGACTTAAAAAAGATGAAAATTTAAAAAATATCCCGGTTATCTATTTTTCGGTCAATCCCGATATAGAACTGCTTGCAAACCATGCTGGGGCCGAAACCTACCTGGCTAAACCCTTTGACCCGGAAGAATTAGATCGTGTTATTAATTCCTTGTTATTAAATAACGACAATCAATAAGCTTTAGTAATGGGGCCAAATAAAAAACTCCCTGGTTTTCATCAGGAAGTTTTTATAAAATAATTTTATACTATTCGGGATTACCGCCCGGGGGGCCACCCGGACCACCGCCGCCCGGACCTCCGCCATCCCTTCTGAACCCACGCACTCCCGGCTGTTGGGTCGGTACTTTACCGGCAAATTTCTGTAACCTTAAAGTAAATGTTGCCAGGTAATAGCGGGCAAGCCTGTTAACATGCGTTTCGGTAATTGAGCTTGCTGTTTGCGTAGACGAGAAACCCGTATTTTCATTAAATAAGTCAAATGCAGACAAACGGATAGTACCACGGTGGTCTTTCATGAACCTGTGTTCAACGTATAAGTTTAAAATATTCGGATTGGTTACTTTTATATCTGATGCATATCCATAATTTGTGGCATGTGTATAATCGTAACTAAATGTCCAGTCGCCAAAATAATTTTTTCCATTCAGGCCTGTATTCCAGGTCCTTATATTTGAAGTTCCGCTGGTAAGCGCGTTATTTACAGAATTATCCGTCCTGTTGATTGCGTAATTTGTTAAAAATTGCGCATCAATTACATCAGTTATATCAACCCTGAACTGAAACTGCGGGGTGAACTGCAAATTTTTTGCAATGTTTTTTACCATCGATTGCGCATAGGTTGTTGAATCTACATTTGTTAGGTAACCAATATTGTTGGCATAGGTAACGGTGCCCCTAAAATAAAATGTAAATTTACGGTTATCGATGGGTTTGGCATAAGTTAACTGACCTGAAGTATTGTTATAACCATCGGTATTTAAATATTGTGTCAATATAGTGTTTTGAAACCTGGGGTCAATTGTGTACCTCCGTGGAAATGTGATCGTATTTGTAGCCACATAATTCGATATTGCCTGGTATTGAAAACTGGCAAAAAAGATATCCCCTGTGGTAAAGCTGAAGTTGTTATACCTGATAGAAAAGTTATTTGTAAACTGTGGCTTAAGGTTAGGGTTACCTTCTACAGGGTAAAGTGCGTTTGAAAAATCAATAACGGGTTGTAATTGCGAAAAACCTGGCGTACTGCTCGATCCATTATAATTCACATTGAAATTTCTGCTTCTTGAAAAGTTATACGTAAAGCGGGCAGTAGGGATCACATTAAATGTTGAAATACTCGTATTAACCCCTGTAGAAGGCGAATTTCCATCTAAAACAGCAGGCTGAACGCCAATACCAAGGGTGTAATTATATTTTTTTTCTATAAAACGGTAATTTAAACCAACCTTGTTTGTAGTAAAAGTATAATTATAAACATTGCTTAATGCGCTGTCACTTCTAAATGCGAGGCTTGCAGGGTCGAATAAAGTATCGGTTTGCTTGTTGTTCGTGGTGATTGCACGATTGAATGCGTAATTAAATTCAAGATATGAACGTTTACCTAACGGCTCAAGATAGGATAAGGTTGTACCATAGCTATCTGTACGGCTATAAGTAGTGATCATCTGGTTTGCCGGAGCCGTTGGCGCCCCGAATGTATAATCGTAAACAGGGTTTTGATAGGCATTGCTTACAGATGAATTTAAGGTTACGTTAATACTTAAATTACGACGGTGTCCAAGCCTGCGATTATATAACGCTATTAATCCATAGGTTGGGGCATGTGAATTACCATTGGTGAGCGATGTATACGCTGAGTTTGTGGCGCCGTTCCTTGACAAATTAACATTCTCGTTATCATTAGTGTTTGTACCGGCATATGAGAAAGTGGGCGTTACTTTTAAGTAATTGATCGTGTCAGGCTTATATTCCATATTCCAGGTAAAGCGGTGATTTATGTTTTCATCCTTTTCGACACTGTTTTGTTGCTGTAAGGTTGGATTAACAGGTGATGTATTTTGCTGGAAAATATTGTTAATTGTATTTACTGTATTGTCAGCAAAACTATAGCTTCCATATACCGAAAGGCTTTTACCCCATTGGTCGCGAAAGTTGGCGCCCAGGGAATGTGCATCGGTTATACCATTTTGTGTCGTGATAAGGCTGCCGTTATTTTGCCCGCCCCTTGCGGCATTACCGCGTCCGCCGCCACCGCCAAAGCCGCCACCACCACCGCCACCACCGGCGCTGTTAAAAGAAAAAGTATTTACATTGGTATTATTTATGCTCCCTAAAAGCGCGATTTGCTGATCGCCATTAAAATTAAAAGCATTTATTGAGCCAATATACCGGTTTGCATCTGGTATACCCTGGCTTTGAGGGAGCGCATCCTCGCCGTCGCCCACTGTTGCCTGGCCAAAATAGCCGTAGTTTTTATCTTTCCTAATGGTGATGTTCATTATTTTATCTGGCTCGCCGGTTTTGATGCCGGTTAAATTGGCCTGATCTCCATAATCATCTATCATCTGTATATTTTCAACTACATCGGCAGGCAGGTTTTTAGTAGCGCTTTGAACATCGCCCCCCATAAAATCTTTACCATTGATACGCACTTTGGTAACCTGTTTGCCCTGGGTAGTGATATTGCCGTTAACATCAACATCAACACCCGGAAGCTTTTTTATCAGATCTTCAACCGGTGCATTTTCACGTACTTTATAAGCGCTTGCTTTATATTCAACCGTATCCTCTTTTAATGTTATCGGCACCACGCCAACTATATTAACCTGGTTTAACATATTTGATTGCACCTGTAAAATGATGGTGCCCAAATCAGCCGGGGTATTATCGTTATCTAATGTATAATGTCGTTTAAGGGATTGATAACCAATTAACGATACAACTATCGTTACTTTATTGCCTTTAACTGATGGGAAAACAAATTTACCTTTAAGGTCGGCAATAGTTGTAGTACTGTCATGCTGGTCAGATGTTAGTGTAATATTGGTTCCGGGAAGTGATTGTTTTGTTGTATCAATAACTGTTCCGTGCACTTCGCGGCCGCTTTGAGCATGTAAAGAAGCAATGCAAAAAAAAAGAATTGTTAAAGCAAATAATAAGGATTTCATATTGTTTTACTGTGCCGCCAATTTTAATAATATCTATAAGACAAGAATTATCTGCAAATGTTCACTTTAAATGTGTTAAATGGCTAATGATAATATTATTGTTACATATAAACAGAAAAAGCCCCCCGATTTACCGGGAGGCTTTTTGTTTACGAATTTATATTATCAGAATTATTAAATTTAGTTAGACAAGTGCAGAGCTTTTGCTACCGCGGTATAGTTTCTGAAATTAAGGTTTGGATTGGAAACATTTAGTTTAGTAACTGAACTTCCAGGTATTACCACAACCCTAAAGTCCAGGCCGGTTTGCTGTGTAGTAGATGTCACAGTGACAGCGCCGACACCAAAACTAACCATAGAGATAGTGGCGCCCCCGTTGGTGAATGGTAAAGCGTACCAAGGGCCTGTAGTACCTGTATTACTAAAATAAACTATCACAAGTCCTTCATCAACAATACTTTGGTCTATTGCTGGAACAGAAAGTGTTGTACCAGTAACCACAACTGTTATATTGGTAAGTACATAGCTTGATACGTTGGCGTCCCCCGGAGGCCCTTGTGGCCCGGTAGCACCTGTAGCTCCTGCAGCGCCAGTTGCTCCTGTGGCGCCGGTTGCTCCTGTGGCACCGGTTGCTCCTTTAGCACCTGCTGGCCCTGCCGGCCCGGTTGCTCCCGTTGCTCCGGCGGTCCCGGCAGGGCCTGTTGCCCCTGTTAAACCTGTAGCGCCTGTTGCTCCGGCTGGTCCAGTTGCTCCCGCGGGCCCGGCTGGGCCTGTTGCCCCGGTTAAACCTGTAGCGCCTGTCGCTCCTGCTGGGCCTGTTGCCCCGGTTAAACCCGTAGCACCTGTTGCTCCGGCCGGGCCTGCTGGCCCCGCTGGCCCCTGTGGTCCTGCCGGCCCAACGGGCCCGCCTGCAGGCCCTGCCGGACCTTGGGGCCCTGCCGGACCGGTGGCGCCGGTAGCGCCTTGAGTTCCTGTTGCGCCTGTGGCCCCGGTTGCTCCGGTTGGGCCAGGTGTCTTATCTTTTTTACATGCAGTAATGCTAATCAGGCATATAAATAAAATTGGCAGTAAAAGTCTGATTGGTTTCATATCAACGATCAATTTGGATAATTTAAATTTTTTAATTTCAAGTTTAATTTTGTTACTATATTGACCTTCTACGTAACATCATTCAATTAGTTACAATTCTTGTTATAAGAAAAATATTTGCTTGACAATCTTGTTAATTTAATAAGCAAGTATTTTATTGTAAATAACAAACAATTGTTTAAAACTTAATTAATCATTTGAAAACAAAACTGAGCGGTATTCGTTAATTATATTTAATTTTTACCCTATGAATAACATAAGTACATCTTTGCACTCGAAAGTGCATAAGTGGATTGATACCATTGGTTTCAGACTTAATGAGTCTCAAACCAATGATAAAAACAACGTAACTACCAATCATTATTTTTTCGAAACTTTTAATTTTTTCGAAAAATCGAAAAATAATGACCTGAAAAATTCGAAGTTTTTATGTTTCGATACCTATGGCGAAACCATAAAAGTTAAATCGCTTTTAGATTTGCAAACAGCTTTTTTTGAAAATATTAGTCAATTGTAAACACGACTTCAGGATTAAAATCTGATTTTCAGAATTTAGGTAATCACTTATACAAAGAAGTCCCGCTTAGGCATGTAAGCTGGACTTCTTTATATAAGGGTATCTTATTTTTTTAAAATCTAATATCCTGACATCTTTCAGACTAAATTAATTTGAATAAGGCTCGATATTTTCATCAACGGGTAAATCAATAGTTAGTCCCCTGCCACCGGGTGCTGCGGGCAAATTAACTATTGGCCTTGTTGGGTTCAGCGCCTCTTTTATCCGCAAATGCAGATCAGCATAGTGGGCGCTGGTAATGGCATCGCCGCCTTTTGGCAAATGGGCGTCAATGAGCTTTAATTCTGCACGTACCATCGGCCGTATATCTGATAAAGCCATATTTATAGGCGTTAAACCAAAATTCGCCAATACAGTGGCCGAAAAGCCTGGTATGCCCCTGAAATCATCATTCAGTAAACTTTTTAAATTCTCGACATAGCCACGCTGAAGATTTCGTTTAAACCCGTCAGGTGCTGCCGTATTAAATATACCTGCGCGCAGATCGGTAAATAATTCAGCCACCGTATAAGCATTTGCGCCATTTTTGGCTTCGTTATCATATACCCGGGCCAGTCTTGACGGAGAAAGGATATTGCTTAAGGTATTAACCTGCACACTTTTTATACGGCCAATCATTAAGCCATTATCAAATTTGCTTAACTCCCGGCTGTCTATTAACCAGGATGGGGTTGTAAACAGTTGTTTATTAAAAAACATAATCGCGTCCCGCTGCTTGTCTTTATTAACGAAATCGTAAACCGGCCCGGTTTGGTCGTAGGTTTTAAAATTTTCATTCATTCCGCCAATATTTGCTGTAACATGGCCCATGTATCGGAAATATTGAGTTAAAATTTCATTATAAATTTCCTGCAGATCGCTAAAATCCTCACCTTTTTGAAAAGTCCATTTTTCCACATTTGGTAAAATTCGTTTTAAGTTAGCAATCCCATAGGTACTTGCTTTCATGGCGTTATCGCCCAGGTCTTCACTCTGTAAACGCGGGTCAATGCTCGTTCCCTGGCGGCCATAATAATAAAGCGGGTTGCCGGCTTTTTCCTTTGTCCATTCATCCAATGTTTCTTTTTCCTGCTTTGGTGTTTTGTTACCTGGAAACCAGGTATAGCCCCATTTTATCGCCCACCTATCATATTCGCCAATTTGCGGATAAAAATGTGTTACGCCATCGCCGGGCTGGGCAATATAATTGAAGCGGGCATAATCCATAATTGACGGCGCTGTGCCATGTTTATCAGTAAATGTTTTTGACCTCAGCGAATCAACAGCATAGGCGTAGCTCGATCCAAAATTATGCGGTAAACCAAGCGTATGCCCAATTTCATGCGAAGATACAAAGCGGATCAGTTCGCCCATTTGCTCATCCGTAAATTTGGCTTTGCGTGCATCGGGGTTAGCGGCGGCAGTTTGAACAAAATACCAGTTGCGTAATAATTCCATCACATTGTGGTACCAGCCAACATGGCTTTCGAGGATCTCGCCGGTACGGGGATCTGATATATGGGGCCCGTAAGCGTTTTCAACATCCGATGCAAAATATCTTACAACACTGTAGCGGGCATCTTCAGTACTAAATTCCGGATCTTCTTTAGCAGTTGGCGCTTCCTTGCCAATGATGGCGTTTTTAAAACCTGCGGCTTCAAAAGCTTTTTGCCAGTCGTTTATGCCGGCAATAAGGTAAGGGACCCATTTTTTAGGGGTAGACGGATCAACATAAAAAACAATGGGTTTTTTAGGTTCAACCAATTCGCCGCGCCCGTAAGCGGCCTCATCTTTAGGTTCTAATTTCCAACGGTGTATATACGAAGTAACCAACGCCTTTTGCGCGTCAGTTCCATAATCGGTTTGATTTTGCCCGAAATAACCTACCCTGTTGTCCCTTAAACGGGCTTTCATAGGTATTTTTGGCAGTAATAACATGGATGTGTTCAGTTCAAATGATATTGCCGCATTGGTATTATCTGTAGGCGATTCGGTGGCGCGGTAGGTTTTTAATACCCGCGCTTCTATATTGATGGGGAAACTCTTAATGGTATCAATGTACGACCTGGCGTTATCCAAAGCCGAAACCTTGTAAGCTTTTTTTAAGTCGTCGGTAATGCCGATGGCGGCTATATCGCCGTTGTAAAAATCGGTAACATCAATTACCACGCCGGTTGTATCTTTATTGTAGGCTTTTATATCAAACGACGCCAGTACAACAGCAAGATTTGAATTTTTAACCGACTGGTACATATCGCTGGTACTATCGGCCCTTATTGAGTAGCTGGGTACGCGTATAAATACTTGTTTATCATGTTTCTCCCATTTCCATACCTGATCGTTAGCTTCTTCGCCACCATATTGCTGGTTAGGCACTTTTATATCAGCCGGGGTTTTGGCCAGCCGGGTAACCACCAGCATTTCGCGGCCCAGCAATGAATCGGGAATCTCGTAGTAATATTTGCCTTCAACTTTATACGTGTTGAAAAGGCCCTTTTCCACTTTTGTTTTGGCCGGGATGAGGTCGCTGAATTTTTTAATACCTTCTTTTTTAGACGGCCCGACGGTGGCGGTAGCTGTTGAGCCTGCTGCCGTGGAAGTTGTTTTAACAGTAACCGTTTGCGCCTCCTTTTTGGTTGCACATGAACTTGCCATAACAGCAAGTATAATTGTTGTAATAAATAAGTAAGCACTTACTCTCAATGATCCGGACATATCAATAATTAAATAATTGGTAAAGGTGTAAACTTATGTAAAATACTTCCTTTTTAATAATCGCAATGTTTTTGTTACAAAAAAAGAAAATGAGTTATTTTGATCGTCAGGTCAAATAAGAACCTGGTGAGTAATACACCTGCACAAAATTCATACACGCCGCCGCAAGGCGAAAATAGTCCGGTCAAACTAAATGCGATAGGTTATAAAGCAAAAATCGTATTTCATCATGTAATTTGCCTGCTTCGTGTAACCGATGTCTTTTATACCTTAATTTTAGTTAACATTGGCAGCGGATAGTCACGAATATTATTATGGTATTTGTTAAAAAATTGTAGTTCGTTATTTATATAAAAACAATGCGATGATGAAAAATAATCTAAAATATTCGGCATATACAATTTTATTGCTAATAGTCTGCACCGCCGGGCAGGTTTTGGCCCAAAGGCCTGTTCGGATGGGGCCTGCATCCCCCGACGAAATACAAAAAGCCCGGGCAGTGGTGGAGGCCCACCCGGATAGTATGAAGGCATATAAAACTTACATATACGCGATGGGCATGTTAAATCCGCTTCTTGCGGCCCAATATAAAGCTTGGATGGAAAAATATCCGGAAAATGTGACTATTCCATTGGCCTTCGGTACGGTTTATTATAATGCCGAAATGCCACAAGCAAAGGAATATTTGCTGAAAGCCGCCTCTATGGAACCCAAAAACGCTGAAGTATGGTCTATGCTTTCGGCAGATGCGTGGATATGGGGGCAAAACGATTTGGCGACTGAATATATAAGAAAAGCAACGCTGGCGGACCCTTCAGATGCCGGTTACGCGTTTAGATATCTTTGGTCTTTTTTGGATGGCGATCCGGATAACTATAAGCAGAAAGTTTTTGATTTTGTAAAGCGCTTCCCAACAAATGAACGTGGCGCACAGGCCTTATATTGGTTAGGCGCAAACGCCACAAATCTTAACAACAAGATCAACTATTTAGAAGAGCTCCGCAAATTATATCCCCCGCAAAAATTTAACTGGTCATCATCCGGAATGATATTATTAGCCGATACTTATCTGCAAACAGACCCGGAAAAGGCCTTGGCGTTGATTAACGTGATGGGTGAAGAAAACGATTGGAAGCTACGCAAGCAAGTGGCTGAATCATTAATAAAGATCAATAAATTGGAGCAAGATCAAAACTATAAAGATGCCATTATTGAACTTGACCAGGTAAAACTTCCAAAGTTTAATTACATCAATGACTTTATAGCACTCAAGAAAGCTTCTTTGCAGGCAAAAGCCCGTGATGTGAAGGCCGCCTATGACAGCCTGGCCGCAAAATTTGCAAAACTACCCACTGACCAACTTGACACAGCGCTTGAATTATATGGCGAGAAAACAGGTAAGGATAAAGTGCAGGTTATGAAAGATATTGAGGCAATAAGGGATAGCAAAGCAGTCTCCGCTTATCCCTTTGAATTGGGCCTTTATACCAGTAACGGCAAGTTAAATTTGAATGACCTGAAGGGTAAAGTAGTATTGCTTACATTCTGGTTTCCGGGCTGCGGCCCCTGCAGGGCAGAATTTCCACACTTCCAGGCGGTGATCAATGACTTTAAAGGTGACAATGTGGTATATGTCGGGATCAATGTAGACCCTGTGCAAGACCCTTATGTAATCCCTATGATGGAAAATACCAAATTTTCATTTATCCCCTTACGCGGCAGCAAGGAGTTTGCCGCTAAATACTATGGTGTGGACAGTGAGCCTGAGAATTTTCTGATAGACAAAGACGGAAAGATTATTTTCAGAGATTTTCGCATCGATAATACCAATCACCGCATGCTGGAATTGATGATATCTTCATTATTGCAAAAAGGTCTGCAAAGTAACTAATTCTTTAAAATCATAATAAGTCTTAATGGGCGATGACGGCAAATTGGACAGACAGGTGTGCCGATATGAAGTAAAGTAAATAAACAGGACGAGCGCCGGAGTTTCTTTAAAATTATCAATAACAAATGATTATTTAATCCCTGTCCCTGCTAAGTTTGGCGATTGTTAAGGGGTTTTCTTCCAGTTCCAATGTTTCGCGGCGGCGCTTAACGATATGGATAGCTGTGAATATAGCTTCACGGAATGATACCTCTGATGCCAGATTTTTACCGGCAATATCATAAGCGGTTCCATGATCGGGCGAGGTGCGCACAAAGTTTAAACCCGCGGTAAAATTAACACCTGATTCAAACGCGATCTGTTTAAATGGGATCAGCCCCTGGTCGTGGTACATGGCTAATACGGCATCAAACTGTAAGTAGGTTCCGTTGCCAAAAAAGCCATCGGCGGGGTAAGGGCCAAAGGCCAGTATGTTGCTGTTCCTTGCCTCTTCAACAGCAGGTATGATAGCGGTTTGTTCTTCATCGCCAATCAGCCCGTTATCACTTGCATGTGGATTTAAACCGAGCACAGCGATTTTTGGTTTACGTATCCAAAAATCATTACGAAGGCTGTTGTCCATAAGTTTGAGCTTTGCCAGAATTTTTTCGATGTTAATACTTTCGGCTACTTTGGCAAGAGGAATATGCCCGGTAACAACGCCAACCTTTAGCGTGTCACTCACCAAAAACATTAATGATTCTTCCGCACCGCCGCGTTGCTGTAAATATTCGGTATGGCCAGGAAAATTAAACTGGTCGCTTTGTATGGTATCTTTATTAATAGGTGCTGTAACAAGCGCATCTATTTCACCGCTGATCAGATCATTGGTTGCCCTCTCTAACGATATAAACGAATATTTACCCACATCAGCATTAACCACACCGGGTTCGATCTTTACATCCTCTTCCCAGCAATTGATCATATTAGGTTTTCTATGATCTTTTTTACCCTTTACTTCCGAAGGATGATCGATCACAAAAAAATTAAAGTCATCTATACCGATTGCACGGCGATAAAATGACGCAACTTTTGTATGGCCATAAACAATTGGCGTGCAATAATCATAAATGCTGCTATCTGCTAAAGTTTTAATAATTATTTCTAATCCTACACCATTTACATCGCCTATGCTGATCCCTATTTTTATTTTTTCGCTCATATTGTATATGATTACACCGATTATATTTTGATTACACCGATAATATTTGTCATTAGGTCATTGGTCATTAAGTCATTGGTTTTTTTGCTTTCACCCTTTGCCTTTCGCCCTTCACCCCAATAGTGCAAATAAAAGAATTTAAGCTTGTAGTTCATGATTAAAGCACAAATATGTATAATTTGCCACAATATTTGATTAATAATGACATTGGTAAGAGCAAAAAAGCACCTGGGGCAGCATTTCCTTATTGATAAAAATATTGCTGCTAAAATAGTAGATAGCCTGCGCCCCGGCAATAAATACACCCAGGTGCTTGAGGTTGGCCCCGGTATGGGTATCCTATCCGATCTTTTGTTGCAAAAAAGCGGGTATGAAGTTTACCTGATAGATATCGATATTGAGTCGTATCAATACCTGCAAAAAAAATTCTCCACTTTGGGCGACCGCCTTATTAACGCCGATTTTTTGGAGATGGATTTTGGCTCCTTTTTTAGCGGGCCAATGGCTGTTATTGGCAACTTCCCGTATAATATATCCTCGCAAATCCTTTTTAAAGTGCTTGAAAACAGGCAGCAGGTGTTGGAGGTTGTAGGCATGTTTCAAAAAGAAGTTGCTGAGCGCTGCACCGCCAAAGCCGGCAGCAAAGAGTATGGCATTCTCAGTGTTTTTTTACAGGCTTATTATAAGGTCGAATACTTGTTTACCGTAAAAGCAGGTGTTTTTAATCCGCCGCCAAAGGTATTGTCAGCAGTAATTCGGCTAACCAGGAATGAAACAAGGCAGTTAAATTGCGATGAAAAGCTTTTCTGGCTGGTGGTGAAGGCTGGTTTTAACCAGCGGAGAAAAACATTAAGGAACGCATTATCCTCCTTTATCAACAAAGAAAAAATGACTGAAGAGAAAATGCTTGATTTGAGGGCGGAGCGGTTAAGCGTGGACGATTTTGTAAAGCTGACGAATAAAATTATTGAAAACAGGTAAAATATTTATTGATCTGTTAAAGGATAAATTAAAACGTCTATATCAGCTAACATTAATAACTACAACCTGATTTTGCATTTTCTTTACTGATTCGGCCATCCTTTTAATAAAAATATAATTTGCTGTTCCGCCGATAACTGCGCCCACTACGGGTACAAGCCGTTCGGCTGTGCGCGTACCTAAAACCATTAGCAGCTTTTCAGCTATGGCTTCCATCATGGTTTTGGTTAATGCAACGCCTGCCTCCACCTTAAGCGAAGTGGCTACAATCGTCATAAATTCTTCGTATCCTACCTGGTAACAGCCTTTATTGTAGTACGTAACAGCCATAGTAACCCTGAATTGCTGTGTTATAAGGTTCAGAAAATCAAAAGGGATACCTACTATCACTGTGAGTACACCGCCACTGGCCGAAATAATGCCCGATCCAGCAGCAAGGTATGCGCATTGTTCAATAAATTTATCGAGCCCCATTTTATCAACCCCTTTTTTAATATTAAGCTGGTCAATACGGTCAAATATTTGTTTAAAACCTCCGTGCGAAAGTTTTTGCAGGTGGAGTTTCATATCTGAGCTGATTTTTTTAAATTTTATAAGTCTCATAATCTGTTATATTAAGTTTATGCAGGGATGCCGTATTCGTTAATAACAGAGCTATTCCCGTGCCAATTTTTTAAAAAAAAAAGAAAGATTGTCACCCTTATTTAAAACTTGATCAACCTGGCGAACTAACCCTATCATTTTATAATTTTACATTTTTACATAAAGAGTTAAACGTTTGAAAAATAACATCCTCATCGTTGATGACATCCACCCTGTGTTTATGGAACAGGCCGAAGCCATGGGCTACCATTGCGATTACCTGCCATTGATAAAGCCTGATGAGGCGCTGCAAATTATAGGTAATTATACCGGCCTGGTAATGCGCTCGAAATTTAAACTGAACCGTCAATATCTCGATACCGGCGTAAATCTGCGCTTTGTTTGCCGCGCCGGCGCTGGTATGGACAATATTGATGAGGCTTATGCTGCCAAAAAAGGCGTTACTTTGATAAATGCACCCGAAGGTAACGCCGATGCCGTTGGAGAGCATGCGGTTGGCTTATTGCTTGCCGTAATGAATAATTTTAACATTGCCGATGAACAAATACGTGCCGGAAGCTGGAAACGCGGGGCTAACCGTGGTTATGAATTGAAAGGTAAAACCGTGGGTATTATTGGCTATGGTTTTATGGGACATAGTTTTGCAAAAAAATTGTCGGGGTTTGAGGTAAATGTTATTGCTTACGATAAATATAAAACCGGCTTTAGCGATCAGTATGTCCGCGAGGTAAGCATGGAAGAAATTGTAAAACACAGCGATGTATTAAGCCTGCACATCCCTTTAACTACCGAAACTATAGGAATGGTAAATGAAGAGTACCTGTTCCATTTTAAAAAACCCATATTTTTGCTTAATACCGCACGCGGTAAGGCGGTACAAATAAGGGCCGTTTTGAATGCCATTAAACAAGGTAAAATTTTAGGCGCTGGCCTGGATGTACTTGAATCAGAGAAATTTCCGGCTTTGGCGGAACAGGAATGGTTTGAGGAGCTTCGCCAATCAAATAAAGTGATATTAACACCGCATGTTGCCGGCTGGACCTTTGAATCATACCGTAAAATAAGCGAGGTGATGGCGGAGAAATTGCGGGTTTTGCCGATGGTTCATGGTCGATAGTCCATAGTCAATGGCCATTTTTCAATCTTAGCAAAGATAAACTATGGTCTATGGACTATCGACCATTGACTAACACGACATTATCTATCAACCTTGTGTTACCAACTTTTGCGGCTGCAAGGGCGACAATATTTTGGGTGTTTTTATCGGCAGGGTGCAACGTGTCGCTATCGGCAATTTCAAAATATTCAAGTTCAACACCAGGCTCTCGGCTGATCGCCAGTTCAGCATCCTTTTTCAGTTGAAGTATCCTGCTGTCAGTAAAATTATTCTTAACCCAATTCAGTGTTTTTGAAAGGATCAGCGCATGCTGCCGGTCTTCTACGGTTAAATGGATGTTCCTTGAACTCATGGCCAGGCCGTCGGCTTCGCGCCTTATAGGGCACATTACCAGTTTAACCGGTATGTTTAACTCTTCAACCATTTTATGGATGATCAAAAACTGCTGGTAATCTTTTTGGCCAAAAAAGGCAACATCGGGTTTAACAATGTTAAACAGTTTATAAACAACCTGGGTGACACCCTGGTAATGCCCCGGCCTGAATTTTCCCTCAAGCAAATATTCAAGTTCGCCTATGTTTAAATGCCAATGTTCATTATCATCATATATTTCACTAACTGCAGGGTTAAACAGTACATCGCATTCAGACTGCTCAAGAATTTTAATATCTTCCTCAATAGTGCGGGGATATTTCTCAAGGTCTTTTGGGTCATTAAATTGACTGGGATTTACAAAAATGCTGCATACAATTTCATCGTTTATTTGCCGTGCCTGTTCTATTAATGAAAGATGGCCCTGGTGCAGGGCGCCCATGGTTGGTACAAAGCCGATGGTTTTATCCGAAGCCCTGGTCTGTTGTAAATATTGCTGAATGGTTTCCCTGGTAGTAAATGTTTTCAAATCAATTGAAATTACGGAATTTGGCAAAGTTGTATATTTGATTAAAAATTACCAAAACTTACTTGCATTATTATGTGGCAGTTTGTATAATAATGTTTATATTTGCAAACTCAATTTTTTTTGACTTCTTATACTTAAATTTAATACTGATATAGTGATGGGTAAATCTAAGATTTTGTTTATAACTCATGAAATGTCCCCTTTTCTCGAACTCACAAAAATTTCCGAAATTACACGCCAGCTTCCGCAGGCTATGCAGGAGAGAGGTTACGAAATACGTATCCTTATGCCGCGTTTTGGAAATATCAATGAGCGCCGGAACCGTTTGCATGAAGTGATCCGTTTATCGGGAATGAATATCATCATTAACGATAACGACAATCCGTTGATAATTAAAGTTGCTTCTATCCCTGCAGCCCGCATGCAGGTTTATTTTTTAGATAATGAAGAATATTTTCAACGTAAGTATGTGTTTGGCGACAAAGAAGGCAAATTTTACGCGGACAATGACGAGCGAATGATCTTCTTTTGCAAAGGCGCCCTTGAAACGGTTAAAAAATTGGGATGGGCCCCGGATGTAATTCACTGCCACGGGTGGTTGAGCGCGCTGGTGCCGGCGTATCTAAAAACTACCTATAAAAATGATCCCACATTCAAAAATTCAAAAGTCATCTACTCCATTTATGAAAATGATTTTACTGAAGAATTAGACCCTGATTTTACACAAAAAGCAGTAATGGGCGATATGACTGAAAAGCATACCAATGTTTACAAACCCGGAACAAATTCGGCCTTGCATGCAGGCGCTATCCAATACAGTGACGGAATTGTTTTAGCATGTGAGGACATTGACGAAGATGTGTTAAATAATGTTAAAAACAGCAATAAATCAGTTTTAGAGTTCGATTCCACTTCAGATTTCGAAAATTATTACAATTTTTACGACGAAATTGTCAATGAGGAATTGGCACATGTTGTATAAGCTTTGAGATCATATATGAAATTTTTTCGTTTAGACTTATTGACCTTGTTAATAAGTCTTTTTATTTTAAATAGTTGTAAAAATCAGGATGCAGTTGGGTTGGGTGTAAACACGCCTGGTCAGGTAAACGGGAACCTGGTTGATACTTCAACAATTATTATCAACACTGTTCCGGATGATTCTGTTGCAACTTCAGGATCCACCCCGTTAAATAAAAACCCTTTAGGATATTTTACTGACCCGATTTTTGGAGTATCGACATCAAGCTTAGCTACGGACCTTAATTTGCCCGGGAATTCCGCTTACACGCTCCCGTCAGGAACAATAATTATAGACTCGGCCAGGCTTGTGCTTAAATATGCAGCCGGCTTTTATGGTGATTCAATTACCTCCAGCTATAGGGTTAATGTTTACACATTGAACGAGAAGTTTGTGGGCGGAACAACATATTACAACACAAAGAAATGGAATTATAATGCTCAGAATTTAATAGGATCACTTACATTTAATGCCAGGACCCATGATTCTATAAAAATTTTCAGTATTGTTTCCGGGGCTCCTGACACGCTTATGAAGGTTCCGCCTCAATTGCGGGTCCCCATCAACCCCAGCTTTATTAACTCAGCACTTTTTAATGCGAGCAGTACGGTACTTGCTTCAAATGCTATTTTTCAAAATAACGTGAAGGGCTTGTACATCACCCTTGATCAAACTAAAACGACAGGTGCGGGGGGCATTTTTATGCTATCGCCATCAGATTCATTGGCCGTTTATTACAGAACTCTTAGCGGCCCCACTATTGATACCGCGGTTGTTTACCTTCCGGTAACCAATATGGCTTCCCAAATAAGTCATACCTATACTGCAACAATTCAGGCCGAACTTAATAATACTACCGCTTCGAGAAATACATTTTATTTACAGGGGCTTGGAAGTTTGAGGGCTAAAGTAAGTTTCCCCAATTTATTAGCAAACATCAGGGGGAAATTATTGAAAAAGGATAGTGACATCGTGTTAAACCGCGCCGAGTTAGTGATCACGCCGGGCCCCGGCACTTATATTCCGTATGGCCCCATACCTAAAATATCGATGTACCAGCTTGATATAGCTCATCAGCGTACCAGCATTCAAGATGCCGGCAATGATCCCCGTTCGGGGGGGGCACCTGTTTTTGGAGGGTACTATAATCCTAATCAGAATGAATATCATTTTATTTTAACTGCTTATTTACAGGATCTTATTCTCGGCAAAACCATCGATTATGGCACTTACATAGCGCCCATAGATAATACTGATGTAACTGCGGTTGATATTGCTGTTACCCCACAGGTTGCAGCCCGAACGGTTGCAGTTGGAACGGATAAAAATTCGCCCTATCAGATCAGATTAAATATCATATACACCAAGATAGCTACAATAGTACCTAAATAGCCGGGTAGATACTTGGGGTTAGAAGATGAGTTTATTTCGCCCGAAAGCTGGAAATAAGAAATAATCAACCCAAAGCAAGGGTTTCATTGCTTTGGCTTACGTTATCAGCTAAAAAAATCAATAAGGTACTAATCTCTAATCACCAATCCCTGGTCACTAACATTAAACAATATTGCTTTTTGATTGTCTGTTTAGATGTTTATTATCCAGAGTGCTTTTATTAAAAAATACGTTCAAAGCCCCCTGCTGACTAATATCTTTTTACTTTTGTTGAAATAACATTTAATATGCTGATTTATGTGCGGAATTGTTGGTTATATAGGGTTTAGGGATGCTTACCCGATAATTATCAAAGGGCTCCATCGTTTGGAATATCGCGGGTACGATAGCGCCGGCATTGCATTACTCGGTAAAAAGCTAAAGGTTTATAAAAAAGCCGGAAAAGTTAGCGACCTTGAAAATTTTGTCAAAGATTTAGACTTAAAAGCTACTATTGGCATGGGCCATACCCGCTGGGCAACTCACGGGGCGCCAAGTGACCGTAACTCCCACCCACATGCATCTGGCAACGGTAAGCTAACCATTATTCATAATGGCATTATTGAGAATTATGGTGTTATGAAAGAAACCCTTTTAAATAAAGGGCATGTTTTTAAAAGCGATACCGATACAGAGGTTTTAATTCACCTGGTTGAAGATATACAGAATGAAACTGGTTTAGACCTTGGGGAAGCGGTCAGAGTGGCTTTAACCAAAGTGATTGGCGCTTACGCGATCGTAATAATGAGCGCCGACGAACCCGACCTGTTAATTGCCGCCCGTAAAGGCAGCCCTATGGTTATTGGCGTTGGAAAAGGCGAATATTTTATAGCCTCGGATGCCACGCCCATAGTTGAATACACCAAAAACGTGATCTATTTAAATGACAATGAAGTTGCTTATATCTGCCGTGAAGACCTGCTGATCAAAAATATTGACAACACAATACAAATCCCCTACATACACGAACTTGACGTTAAGCTGGAGATGCTTGAAAAGGGCGGCTATGACCACTTCATGCTTAAAGAGATATATGAGCAGCCACGGTCAATACGCGATTGTATGCGAGGCCGGATTTATCCGCAATTGGGTAAAGTGCAGTTAGGCGGCATAAAGGAATACACCGAAAAGCTTAAAAATATCGACCGGATAATTATAGTCGCCTGCGGTACATCATGGCATGCCGGCCTGGTTGGCGAATACCTTATAGAAGAGTACGCACGCGTACCGGTGGAGGTTGAATATGCTTCGGAATTCAGGTACCGCAATCCTATAATTAACGAAAAGGATCTTGTGATCGCTATTTCACAATCAGGTGAAACCGCAGATACTATGGCTGCAATTGAGCTGGCAAAAGAAAAAGGGGCCACTATTTTTGGTGTCTGCAATGTAGTTGGCGCTTCCATTCCGCGTACTACACATGCCGGGGTTTATACCCATGCCGGACCAGAAATTGGGGTAGCGTCAACCAAAGCATTTACCGCCCAGGTTACTGTTTTAACTTTAATGGCATTTTACATCGCGCAGCAAAGGGGCACCATTACCCAGGGCAAACTGGTTGAATATTTGACGGAGCTAAATGAAATACCTGAATTAGTTGAGCGGGCTTTAAAATCAAACGATCATATCAAACAGATCGCTGCTAAATTTAAAAACTCAACCAACTGTTTGTTTTTAGGCAGGGGCAGTTCGTTCCCGGTAGCGCTGGAAGGTGCGCTGAAACTTAAAGAAATTTCTTATATCCATGCCGAAGGTTATCCGGCCGCCGAAATGAAGCACGGCCCTATCGCATTAATAGATGATGATATGCCTGTTGTATTCATCGCCACTAAAGATTCATCATACGAAAAAGTCATCAGTAACATACAGGAAGTAAAGGCGAGGAAAGGGCACGTAATTGCTATCGTAACCGAAGGCGATACCGAAGTAAAACGCATGGCCGATTATGTGATCGAAATACCGCAAACAGACCAGGCATTTGTACCCTTGCTGGCAACAATACCGCTGCAACTGTTAGCCTACCATATTGCAGTAATGCGCGGATGCAATGTAGATCAGCCCCGTAATTTGGCGAAATCGGTAACGGTAGAGTAAGTTTGCAGTAGGCAGTTTGCAGTGGGCTGGCATATATTAATGCTTACTGCCCACTGACCACTGACCACTGACCACTGACCACTGCCCTCAAGCGTGCTCAGCCATAGATTTCATGGCCTCATCCAAATCAAGCTGCAAGCCTTTAGCAACTGCCATGCCCAATCCAATATCGGCCCTGAACCAGTGGCAAAGCTGCCTGTTGATGATCAATTCCCGTTTTGGCCCGTCAATCCCGCTCATAGCATTGGCAATGTTTGTTACAAGCTGATTTTTTTCATAATCGCTCATTAAGCGGTATAAATTACCGGGTTGTGTATAATGATCATTTTCACCTTCGGCATTGCGGTCATACCAGCCGGCTACGCCGGTTCCAAGGTCCCACGACGGTTCTTTATAGCTTTCGTCGGCAACGATGTTATCAAAACTATTCGGAAAATAATTTGGAGCGGAACCATGATTGCCGTCTACGCGCATCTGGCCGTCGCGCTCATAATTATTTACGGCGAAGGGGCACCTGTTTACCGGGATCTGCTCATAGTTCCCGCCAAGGCGGTGACGGTGCGCATCAGGATATGAAAGCAAACGTCCCTGCAACATCTTATCAGGCGAATAGCCAATGCCTTCCACAACATGAGCGGGTGCAAATGCAGATTGCTCAACGTGAGCGAAATAATTATCAGGATTTTGATTTAGTTCAAGTACGCCAACGTCAATCAATTGAAAATCAGCATGCGGCCATATTTTTGTCAGGTCGAATGGATTCCAGTGATATGTTTTCGCTTCATCTTCGGTCATTACCTGTATCTTCAGGTTCCATTTCGGGAAATCACCGTTATCAATGGCGTTAAGCAGGTCGTGCTGGGAAAAGTCAGGGTCAATACCGCGCATTGCGTTTGCTTCGTCACCAGTAAAGTTTTTGATGCCCTGCTGGGTTTTAAAATGGAATTTTACCCAGTGCCTTTCGTTTTTAGCATTGATCATGGAGAAGGTATGGCTGCCAAAACCATCCATGTGCCTGTAACCATAAGGCGTACCCCTACTCGACATCAGGATAGTTACCTGGTCAAGCTTTCGGGGTTCAACGACCAAAAATCCCACATCATGGTTGCGCTTTTGCAATTGGTATAAGGGTCGCGCTTTTGAGTATGAATAAAATCGCCAAATTTTTTGGGGTCCTTTACAAAAAAAACAGGTGTATTGTTGCCTACAAGGTCCCAGTTACCCTCTTCGGTATAAAATTTTAAGGCAAAACCTCTTGGGTCGCGTTCGGTATCGGCCGAACCTTTCTCGCCGCCAACGGTTGAAAAACGCAGAAAGGTTTTTGTTTCCTTGCCAACGGTATTAAAAAGTTTCGCTTTGGTATATTTCGAAATATCGTGGGTAACGGTAAAAGTCCCGTATGCGCCCGATCCTTTGGCATGCACCACCCTTTCGGGGATACGTTCACGGTTAAAGTGGGCCATTTTTTCGTGCAAAATAAAATCCTGCAAAAGTATGGGACCGCGCGGCCCAACGGTCATAGAGTTTTCATTCTCTGCATACGGTATGCCCGATGCCGTAGTCAGTTTTTTCTTACTTGTTTCCATATAGGTTAGTTTTAATATAAATTCGGTATAATCTTTATCGCCTCACCCAACCCTCTCCAAAGGAGAGGGCTTAAAAAACCGAATTTCAAGTCCTCTCCTTTGGAGAGGGTTGGGTGAGGCGATAATACCTCAAACTTCCAAATAATAATTTAATAGAAAAAATCAATAATTACTATATTTGAATAGAGAAAAACTATAATTTTCAGGAACCAAGAGTCAAGAACCAAGAGCCAAGATGAAAGAGGTAGGCCCTTAAGGTATATTTTTTTCATGGAGAAAGTCCGTTTATATTAAATAAATTTGTTACCTCGCTGCTCTTTTCCTGGTTCTTAACTCTTAAATCTTAATTCTTAAATCGTAATTCACCATGACCATAACCCAGCTTGAATACATTGTTGCTGTTGATACCTACCGGAGTTTTGTAGCCGCAGCCGAAAAATGCTTTGTTACCCAGCCTACCTTAAGTATGCAGGTGC
>Ga0207002_1005_pt3 | contig 40955 bp, 44 predicted proteins | sample Alteio_BWMinCont_88_FD_153473 | JGI IMG/M metagenome (GOLD analysis project Ga0207002, IMG submission 153473) | Enriched cells from forest soil in Barre Woods Harvard Forest LTER site, Petersham, Massachusetts, United States -... | ecosystem: Environmental > Terrestrial > Soil > Temperate forest >...
AGCACTTAGAAATTTCTTCGGTCGACCTGGCTTTCCGAATGCTCTGGGTTTGCCGTCCAGACGCGCGCCGGGGTCGAGGTGCATCATCTGCTTGATGCGACGGACGTACGCCGGAGTCATCGGGTCGTGTTGGTTGCGCCTGTCCTGGTTCCAGCGCGCAGCGATTGCCGTGGAAGTCCAGTCGCCTCGGGTGCGCTTGCTGTAACGCAGGACGTGATACCACTTACGGCGGGCTCGGCGTTGCTGGCACGGTCGGCATCGGCAACCAGGGGCATTGGTCGGGCAGATTACCCGAGCCAGCGGGAACACCGCGTCAAGGTAGTGGTGCTCGTGGTTCAATTCGGCCTCGGGGGCGCGTGCTCGGACTCTGGCGGCATTCCAGCGAGACGGGGACCCACGCGTTGAACTGATTTGCGGCGTTGTTGGATGAGAGTCATAGCGTGGTCGAGACGGCTCCGCTTGCGGTTTCAATGATTTGACGGACTTCATCGCCGGTCAGAGTTTTTCTCTCTACGAGGGCTTTAGCAACCGCCTTGACATCGGCTTCGTGCATCGTCAGCAGTTGATGCGTCCTTGCTTCTGCACGCTCGCGGCTCTCTTTTCTTTCCTCACCTTGCATACCTGCGCGGTCCAGGATTTCTTCAACGTGAGTGAAGTCATCTTCCTTCGGATTAATCATCCCGTTCGTTGCGTACATCGCTTCCGACATGACTCCTGCAAAAGTCGTGCAAAGATAAATATCAACCCTCAAACCTCCGGGACTCGGATGGGTGTATCCGGGCATCGCGTGTCCAGTGAGACGCTTTATTTCTTGTGGGTCCACCGTTGTCACCTCACAGCCACGTCCAATTAGTGTCATCGCAACTGCGTGTCCGGCCTCATGGATGGCGTTGACGCGCAACTGAGCGGCATCAATTAATCCGACGTCAGACATCAAACTGCCTTCTGGCAACGAATGAGGTACTTTCATAGTCGGCGTAGATTTCTCGCGGGCTTCTCTCTTTCTCGTCTGTCGACTCATGCCCATGTCATCTCTCTTTCCCGCGGTTCCGCCGGGGTCGGTTTATTATTGCCTACCGTCGGTGATAAACATGCCGGATAGGCGATTAAAGAGCCGAAGTCCGCGCAAACTTTCTGGTCTAAACCCGACTCCACCTCGCGCATTGAATCTTTCCACGCTTCGGTTGTATCGAAGAAGTTGCCGGGTGCGATTAGCGCGGTGGACGTTGCCCGGACGGCTGCGCTCGGTCTTATTGTGGCGAAGTTTCGCTCGGCGGCACGGTGGGCACAATTTATGCTGTCTGTCGCCGTGTATATTCCGGGCGTGACAAAACGCCCCGGTACACTGGAATGGCATCGGAAAATCGTCTGATACAACCGTTCGGTACAGATAGAATTTCTGATACCGCACTCCGCGCATCTCTCCGGACTGATGACGAGAAATTTGGCCACGCCGATACAAAGACATGACTCTTTTCATACTAATACCGAGCGCACAGATGCCGGTTACTTTTATTCCCACGCGAAGAGAATTCAAAATGAACTGGTCGGTCAATTCGACCTCGGGGAGCTGGGCTTATCCGGCAGGTTCCGACGCAAAATTTCAGCGCGCCATTTGACCTGTTTGGCCGGTGGGAGCTGGCGTACCCGGGCGACGATTTCGGCGAGTAGTCCGAGGGCGCTTTGGCACGTTCGGCAGTTCATGATTTCGGCTCCCGGGGCTCGGTCGGTTTCGGGACGGACATCAGGTTCAGACGCAAGCTGTCCGCGGTGCCTTCGGGCTTGCGCTGCAGGTCCCGGAGCCGCTGGATATCCTCGGGGTTGACCATCCGGAGCCCGGGCTTTTGGAGCAGGTACTTCTCCACGTCAGGCAGAGCCCGGTCGATACACTGCCGGACCACCTCGGTCAGGGGGGTGTTGGTTTGGAAGCTCAGGAGCCGGAGGCGGTCCTCGGTCTCTGCGTCCAGCTGGATAAGGAAACGTCGATTCATTTTGTGATTGTCTCACGAAGACTTCATGATGTCAAGTGAAATAGTAACAGTACCCAAAAATAGTTCTGGAGTGGCCCATCAAGTGCTGGCCGTACTAGGCGCTACGGCGGCCAGCCATGAAGCACAGCGGCCCGCTGGCGGGCTTTCTCGGGTATAAGGTGGAGCGGGGGGCCGCCGATGTCCCAAAGCGCCCTGAGAGTAAGGCACCGAGTAAAACAGGTTTCCACGGAAACGACTTGCTGCCAACGTATGTCATTCGGGCTGACAGCAGGTCAAAACGACTTGCTACCACGACTTGCTTCTCGCACGCACACGCTCTCTATTTTCCCACAAACGACTTGCTGCCAAAAAAATGTGAATTTGGCAGCAGATGAATTTTAAAGTCTTTGCTTTCAATACTCTATAACGTTTCGTGTATTAGAGGATTATTTGGCAGCAAATCGTTCATTTTGGGGTTTGGCAGCAAGTCGATTTTGAGGCTTGGCAGCAAGTCGTTGGCAGCAGGTCGATTTTGGGTTCTAGCGAGCTCCGGCAGTTCGATGTGGCCCCAGGGAGTTCGTCGGGGTACCTTTTGAAAATCTGGAAATGGCGACCGCCCTCCGGACTCTCCCGGCCTCGGAAATTACAGATAAACTGCACAAAATGTCGGTGGCTAGCGACGTCCACGTCCGTCCCTCGAACCACTCCTTGGGGGCTTCTGCATCCGGCTGATTCCACAGGACTTAACGTCCCTTGTCTTTGTCCTGAATGAGATGCGAGCCGAAAATTTCTAAACAGTTTTGTTTCATAGACTTGGGAGAGGAGAATTTTCCGGAGCTCTGCGATTGCTCGCAACGGGTCGACGCGGAAGGTTTGCGTGAATCGTTGCACCCTCCTCGTGTATTTTTGCCAACTCCTTTGCTTGCAATGACATAACATGTAATTCTCTTAGTGAGAGACCTACATCGATTCGCTGGGCTTGCATCCAACCTCTCGTAAGTCGTTGAAAACACAAGAACGTGTCTATTTTGACACATATTTCTGTTGTTTCTGTCTGCACAGAACAAACAGAAGCTAAACGCCTCGTTCCCCAGCTATCTTCACTCGACACTTTTGCTCTCAGCGCTTCGCACAAAAATAGCATCCGACGCGCAATCTCAGGACGCGGGTTGGCTCTTCAAGCTCTCCAGCTCTTGCCATCGCCGGTCGCGCGCCAGCCCGATGTTCTCGGCGCCGCGGGGTCGCGACGATTGAAAATAGTTTCGAAAACACGACGAATTATCTTGACAACATATCCCAACATATGAGACAATGCTTTTGCTGGAGGCACCATGATTAGAATGCAACCGTTGACCAAAGCACAGGCCGAGAAGATGATTCGCTTGGCGTTCGCGGAGAGCACGCGCAACGGACTCTTGCTCACCATCTGCCTGCACCATGCCACGCGCGCCAGCGAGCTCGCCAGCCTTCGCGTCGAGAACGTAAACTTGAAGGACGAAGTCTTGTTTATCTCCCGCCGCAAGGGCTCAGAATCAAAACCGGAATCGCTCGTAAATGATGAGAAAAAACTCTTGGAAAACTATCTCGACGGACGGACAACTGGACTGTTGTTTCCGTCTGAAAAAACAGGCCAGCTTTCGACCGTCCAGGTCTATCGTATTTTCCGTCGTTACGCCGAGCTTGCAGGCGTCCCGGACAGTGGCCGTTCGCCTCACGCCTTTCGGCACACACTCGGGCAATTGAGCGCTGACGCAGGCATCAGTTTGCCCCAGCTCCAGGTCATCATGGGACACAAGTCAGCTCAGTCGACGCTGCGGTATTTCAAGGTCAAGCAGTCGGTCGCTGACGCTGCCAAGGCCAAGGTGTTCGCATGACCCGCGGAAGGCTCGCCGGGCCAGCTGGTTCCCAGCGCACCAAGCACGCCAGCGTGACCTTTACGGCGGAAGAATTCGAAGCCGTAAAAGCCAAGGCGTTCGATGCTCATCTGACCGTATCGACGTATCTCAGAGCTGTGATTCTTGACGCCTTGAAGGAGGGAGCGAAGAAAAGGAAGTGAGCAGCAAGCGGAGCCGCTAGGCGCGTCAACGCCGAACGGCCCCTAACCAAAAACGAAAGGTTGGTTTCGCTTATGGCTTCAACGAAGCTATCGCGTTATAATTTCAGCAGCAAGAAATCCCACCACGGCGATTCCAGAATCGACACGGGTGACCACGAGGGTCATCCGATGTCTACTCCAGACATACTCTTTGAAAATCACGGCAGCCTGTTTTTGCTGCGTCCTGTCTCTCCCGCTGGTCAAACTTGGCTCGATGAAAAGGTAGGTGATAGCGAAACGCAGACGTGGGGCGGCGCGATTGTCTGTGAACCCAGATACACCGAGGCGATTTGGCGCGGAGCCAAAGCCGCCGGACTGGACGTGCGCTGATGTCCCGGCCCACGACAGCCATCGAAAGTTTGATCGCAATCATCGCTGCGACCGCCGGTGCTCGTGTCATCGGCGTGTGCCCCCGAGTCATTTTCTTCGCTCCCACAAACATGTTGGACGCAACGCGGGTATACGTCTTGCCCCTCGTCGAATTTTCCTCGCACAACATTCGCTTGGCTCTCTCCAGAAACATCACGTCGAGGGAATCGAGGTCCGCCGAATGAGCATCCCCGACATCATCCGCCGCCTTCAAGAGGACCGACGTATCGCTGAACGCGAGCGTTTGCAGGCGCAAATCGAATCCGCATTTTCCCGAGCGCGAACTGTCGAAAGGCGCAGCCACAAGCCGAGCGATGACAGCGCGAAAAACCTCGGTCGGCGAAAAAACGACAAACCGAAGCCGCGACCGCAGCTGGCACAGTTGGCGCAACCAATCTTGCAGCAGATAAAAACGACTGGTATGCCACATCGGCGCAATCATGGCGCGTGCTGGGAGATTGACGAGCCCGTCGTTCAGGATTTGGAAAAGCTTTACGACGAGGCGGCGGAATCTTTGGGGTTTCATAAAACCAAGGGAAGAACGTGACCCGAAACCACACATTCGATTATATGGTGAAGCACGGCATCCCCAAGACCACCGACCACTACACGTCCCTCAACTATTGTGGCGACAAAACAGTCGCGGATTTGGACGCGGAAGAGTTGGCGGAGATTTTGGGTCTGGTGGAAGAGGGGCTGCTGTACGTCGTTGTGCCGGGGAGCGAGGCAATTCAGTGAACACCGAACAAATTTTCGAAAAGCTCTGCGCCGCGGTCAAATTGATGAACGAAGACCAGCGCGCCGAACTGCGCCAGATGATGCTGGCGGACATGTTGATTCGCATGCCATGCTCGGAGCGCGTTCAATGACCGGCGACTTGGCGCGGTACAGATTCAGATGGTTTCGCGAGGATAACGAGCTGTTGCGGGCAATGCGCATCACGCCGGTTGAAGTTAGCCGGGTTGCTGTGCTGCGACATCCCAATGGGACTGAGAGCTGGCAGTGTTGCCGCGACGAACTCGATGCCGTCCGTTGGCTCCAGAGGAACGTAAGCCGTGGTGATGAAATCATGATTGTGAGCGAACTACGAAAAGGAAACGCATGAGAGCCAAGCGAATCAAAATTGCTGTCGTTGAGGATGCTGAGATTACCGTGGGCGATGCCAGGGGCAAGCTTGGCTTTTGACTTGTCCGTCCGGGATAGGGGATTGCTGCTGGCAAGTTTGCGCACTCCCATGGGCGGATTTGAAACTGGATGGCATGTTTCGAGTGATTGGAAGCGCGGCATTGCGACACTCGCGTCGAGGAGGTGCAAATCGTGAAGCTAACCGACGCGCAAGCACTGCTCTTTGGGCAGCAGTACGACTATTGGCTAAACGTCGAAGGCGCGACTGAGGAAAAGGGTCAGCAATATGCTTGGGAAGATGTACGACGAGAATGGCCGGAGTTACCCGACAAACTGGACACCGACGCGCTAGAGGCGCTAGAACGCTAGTGTTCTGCTACGGAGATTGCATAAAGGGAAAAACGTGCTGACACCAAAACAATTCGCAGCGTTCACACCCAAACGCAGAGCCGAGATTCGACCCGCGTATGTCTACATTCCACCCAACGAGCACGGCGTCCGCTCGGGCTACTACCGGGACGTGGACATCACCCGGCTCCTTCGGGAAAATTGTGACAAAGCGAAAACGATTCTGTACATTGCCCGGCAGGTCGCACAATGAAGAAGGCGCTCTACGACCGACTCATCGCCCATGTGAACAGAAAACAGTGGTGGCACCTCCCGCCTGTTGACCCAGATGCGTACAAAAAGCGAGGCAAGTTCCTCGCCTCCACGTATGCCGAAGCAGAGTTTTACGGACTCTTTGGAGCCGGGAGACCGTTGGAGCAACGAGCCAAGATTGCGAAGCCATTGGTCGGCGACGAAAAGAGAATCGCTCGTGTCCTCGGCATCCCGCCGCAATATGACGGCATGACCATAGAGCAAATGGCTGCTCATGACGCCAAATGGAGGAACGCCGCTCTGAAGAAAGGCTTCGACGCCATCGTGCTCATGTCGTCGAAATGTTTTGCTGAATGGAAAACGACTGGCAAGATACCCCGCAGTTTGGAACTGAACGTCTTGAATGTCGGCACCGACAGCGAGGATTCATCGAGGAGGACATGATGACTGTGCAAGAACTCTACGACCTAACGCTCAAAAAGAAGGCCGACCCCGGCAAGGTCGAACTTCGCCTGCATCCTGACGATGACGAGATTGCAGAAGTCGAGTTTGAGGAAGATGATGGCGAACTCTACGCAAACCTGATTATAGAAGGCGCTATTCACCTTTAATCTGGTCTTCCTTCCATGCCAACGGAATGACGCGACGGTCATCCGTATTCCAGCTACGCTGTCCTTTATTGTTGAAATATTCCTCGACTTCTTCGCGGATATAGTCTGGTACGCGCTCTGACTGGAGAAGACTTGAAAGTGTCCAAATATCATCCAGCGACAGTTCTTGTACCACTTCACGTGCGTTGCAGAGCAATTCGATTGTTTGCAATGTCGTACGCTCCTTCGGACTTCGGGCGTTTGCGAGGAAATATTCTCGAACATCTCCTTTGAGCCGCCAGAATTGCGGAAGTACTCGCTTAGCATCCAACAGTCTCGGATTGATTTCACGTAGCCGCGCATCAGATGTTTGCTTGAGCCATCGACACCAAAGTCGTGCGACCTCCGCATTCGTTCGTGCCGCAGCCGCCGCACGTCCAAGCGCGGTCAGCTTACCGTTGAGCATAAATCCCAACAACTTCAGTTCACTCTGCTGTTTGCCGGAAGCCTCGTTTGGATTTGCCAACACTTGTCGCAGCTTATCGATATTCCGAACGTTGTTCCCTGCGTAGTCTATATTGAGCAGTCCAATAGGGAGTTGAATCGTCGCAAGAACATCCTCCAGTGTGTCTACATCTTCTGGTTCAACCGAAACGGGTCGAGCCCCGGCAGCGATTTCCTGTCGTCGAATTCGAAGTCGATTACGGGCTCGCTCCGCCGCCGCTAAGCGCCACTTCACCTCCATCTCGCTCAGCAGTTCGGGGGTAAAAGCCACGCTCCGGCGAGTAAACAAGTTGTCGAACCATCGATTTAGGGTGCCAAGAGCATTTGTTTCCTCGCTTAAAACACCTGCCTCGACGCTGTTTGAGAATGCAGATGTGCTGAGGTTTGCGCTGCCAAGCAAAAACCGAGTGGGCCGACCGCTTCCGTTATGAGCCAGAAACACTTTTGGATGGTAGACGACCTTTCCGTCGAAGTTTCGAATCTGGACCTTGCTAGCCAATGCCCGTTTAACGGCTGTGGGTTGCGTAATCCCAAACTGGTCGGTGCAAAGAATGCGCATCTTTGGCAGGTCAAGGCCTCGTATCTGTTCGCGCAACAATTCCCAACCACCAACCTTTAAATAGCTAACGGCTACAGAAAGAGTCGCTGCGCCTTCAATGAGTTGCCGCAGCGCTAGTTGAAAAGTGGTCGCGCCTCTTAAATTGTTCAGAATGATTTTCATCTGGTCATGAGAACGTCAGGTGGCCACGTAGAGATATTCGATGACAGAATTCTTATTGTCACCGATTTTGTGATTGTGATTTCCGTGCGAGTAGCGGTGCTGAATTTCTCTTACTTCAACGTGGCGTTTGAACTCCTTCAGTAGTCGAACCATCTTGCCTTTTGAAGGAATAGCATTTGATGAATACGAGACTGCCAGAGTGGAACCTCGGAAGTGCTCGAACAGACGTCTGAATGCGTCCGTCGCTTTTCCCTTCGTGCTGAAATCGGTTGGGTAGGAGCGGATTTTCTTTGTAACGGTCTGAGGCATCAATTCAACGCCAGACCAGTAGGTGCACAAGCCTTCCAAGAAATGGTATCGCCTAGTGTAATCGCAATCGGAATAGGGACTTACGTAGGGAGGGTCTATGTATACAAGGTCGTAGGGCTGGGGGTCGATATCAAAGACATTGGAGCAGAAGGCACGATTACGCCGACGATTCGAGAATACCGCCGCATTGAATTGGCGAACAGCGTCAAGGAACTGTTCGCGCAGGGTCAGCCGCAGGTCATTCCTGCCGTCCCATCCCTTTCTTCCGGTGAAGGTAAAAATTCCTCTCGGTCTCTTCTTCATAGCCGCACGACAAGCCGACGCTAGCGCCAGTGAGCGCTTGAGAGGATTTTTCATTTCCTGAATGTTGGCCCAGAGATTGTCCAGGAACGCGTCTTCTTCCGCGTTGAAGTAGAGGTCCGCAAACGTCTCTTGAATGAAAGTCTTTGCCTTTTTGTTCCGACGCAACAGCTGGCTCAAATCGTCTTGGTCCAGTCGCGTACCATTGTTCTCGATTGTGGCGTGCGCAACCCGAAACGCGAAACGGAGAAAATCATTCGAATGGACTTGATGACCTCGTTGCTTGAACCCGTATGCAACGCAAGCCGAGCCGGAAAAAGCGTCGAGAACGCTATCGAAGTTCAGATGAGAAATACTGTCGAGTATGAACGGAAGCAAAGCTCTCTTGCTTCCCATGTATTTAGTGGGAGGAAAGCTCATTGAGTCAGTTCGAGAGGGCGATTGGATACCAATAGCTCCCTGACTCTGCCTCTGCCCTCACCTTTGCAGCTGATGAAACGGGGCATCTCAACAACCTCCTGATAGAAACCAGAATACAATTTTGCGATTTTCTCGTGGAACGAGTTGCTTAGAAGAACGAGACAGCCCTTGTCGGACAACTCTCGGAAAGTATCTGCGAGCTTGCGGTGGTCGTCTTCAAAGAAAGTCTCTTTCGTGTATCGCTTGAAATCGGCATACTTACCGACCGGCAGGTAGGGCGGGTCCAGGTAAACGAAATCTCCTTTTTCAGCTTCTCTGACAGCCGAGCTATAGTCTTCACTCATCAACCGAGCGTTTTTCAACAGCCGACTAACTCCCCGCAGGTTGTCCTCGTCCGCCAAAGAGACCTTGCCGTTGCGTCCATACGGTGTGTTGAACTGCCCCTTCTTGTTCACACGGTAAAGTCCGTTGTAGCAGGTCTTGTTCAGGTAGATGAATCGGGCAGCACGTTCCATCGGTGGGAGGCTCTCAGGAATCACGCTTCGCAATCGATAGAACTCGCTCTCACTCACTTGCATCTGTTTCAACTTCGCGAAAAGTTTTGCTGGGTGGTCTCGCACGATTTGATAACAGAAAATCAGTTCGGAGTTGAGGTCGTTCAACACGGCGGTCTTTGGGGCAAGGTCAAAAAATAATGCGCCCCCGCCGAGAAATGGCTCGAAATATCGTCGGAAAGTCTGCCGAGCCAAACACGCTCTGAGCACCGGCAACAATCGGGCCTTGCCCCCTGCCCATTTCAAGACGGGCCTGGCTTTAGAATCCTCGCTCTCTGCGGGAAAAAGCTTCGACTGATGGTAAACCCGGGCCGTCGCAGCAGAATTCATCGCACCTTGCAGTAGGTTGGTTTGAACATCAGAAAATTGAGCTTCGGCCAGCACTATAAACCACCGTTTCTATATTGCAAGAGTTGTTTCAGTGGACAGGATGAGAGGGAACATAAGGACCGCCGACTCCTGTCTGTCAGACTTTTTGTCAGACTTGACAAACCCTATCATATTCGCTTTATCTTCGCTAGGGCATTTTTCCGCCAATTTCGTATTAAGAGATTTGTCACTCCCAACTGACCAATGCTAGGCTCAGCAAGCCGAAACATCACTTGGGGTGGTCCCGCTAGGGCTCGAAACTATGGATGCAGAAACACGCACTGATATAAAACGGGCTTGGTACTTGGGCAACACGACTGTTCGCGAAGCGCAACGATTGCGAGCCGGGTTGACGGTCTTGGCGGCATCACCGCTGAATGGGAATTTGGAAGGCCGAGAACGCGAGACGGCGTTTGCTTGGTTGCTGAACGACAACGAAGTCTTGCGCATTCAACGAGAACCTGACGAGGACATTTCAGACCTCGGACGTAAATGGCGAGCGGCGATGATGCAATTGGGCTTCATTACGCCTGACTCCAAAAGGTTGGCTGAGAATGAATTGGCTGATGTTCTTCCGTACTCTGTAACAGAAAATGGAAAACGACTCATTGCATCTGAATCGTTACCGGCTCAGCAGGAATGTTTCCTGCGTTCGCTTCTCGCATATCAACTGCCGTCGACGCTGGAAACGTTTGCCGCGCAGGGTCCCTTCAGTCCGCTCCGACTCGTACTGGCAACGATGACTGAACTCGAAAAAGCCAACAGTGAACGGTTCCTCTCGAAGCTTGAGATGTCAGCAGTTGAAATCGTTACAAATTCAGAGGAAATGAGGAGTGCAGTCGAACGGATACTCCGTTATCGCAGAGAGCTTGAACGAGTCGAACAATCGAGGAAACGTCATGATATTGATAGCCGTTTTTTAGAGAGTGCAAACGCGAGGCAAAGCACAGATACCTTGATGGACTATGCAGACTCGAATTTTCGGTACCTGCGCCTTACTGGTTTGTTTAAGCAGGAAGGAAAGCGCCTCGGGCTTGCCCCACATCGGCGAACTCTAATCGATGCGATACTCGCGAGACCTTTCGAACCACGGGACGGGAAAGATTATCTCGCGAAGTTATGGCAGGGAGCAGAACTGCCAACAGACAACCGTGAAATAGCGATTGCTGAAGCTCGCGAGACCGCAGCGGCATTGGAAACAGCCGGAGTTGCAGTTCGTTTGCCGCCAGACCTGGACCAGCGCAGTGTCCCTGACATTCAACGCGAATTGCACGACTTGGAAGAGCAGCTTTTGCGCTCTCGTGAAAAGTGTTACGCGAACGACCAAAGAAATCAGTGGGAGAACATAGCGGACTATCTCGACGCACTTCTCTTTGAGAGAAGACCCGTTCCTCCAAAAGAAGCCCCGGCATACTTCGAGTGGGCCATTTGGCGCGCATTCTTAGCAATCAATTCTCTTGTGAGCGAGCCGTGGGAATGCCGGAACTTTCAGGTCTACGAGGGAGAGGAACCCTTTGAGTCCTTTCTGCCGGTTGGATGCGCTCGAAGTGGTAAACCGGACCTTGTATTTGAGTTTGAAAATTTCGCCCTCGTTGTTGAGGTCACGCTAACCTCATCTTCGCGTCAAGAAGCGGCTGAGGGCGAACCGGTGAGACGACACGTCGCTCATTACGTGGCCGAGTTCGCTAAGAAAAACAAGCCAGTGTATGGATTGTTCTTATCTGTGTCTGTGGATACCAACACTGCTGAGACTTTTCGACTAGCGAAATGGTATGGACCAGAAGATGCCGAAGTATATCTCCAGATAGTTCCTTTAACGCTTCAGCAATTCACAAATCTGTTCAAAGGTGCGTTTGGCCGAAATGGGTCAATGGATTACATGCTGATAGAGACACTTCTGCGGGATTGCCTCGCCGACATTAACTCGCCTGCGCCTCTCTGGAAGCGCTCCATAAATCAGCGCGTCGAAAGATTTATCGCTAGCCGGTTCCAGAGCAGTCAGGGAAACGCGGCACGCCCTGATAATTGAAGCGGAGGTAATCGGGATGGCAACAATTAGCAGTAAGGCCCTAACAATACTCAAGGATGCTTGCGGAGTTCATGAATTCACCGACGTGGAGCAGGCACACATTGAAGTGTTGGCTGAACAGCTTAATGAAATCTTGAAAGCCAGCAATCAGCGGGAAAAACAGCAGGCTGAGCGCCACTGACGGACAGCCTAGCGCTGAGAGGCTGGACTGGGTTGTCGAGGTGATTGCTAATGGCTCCAAACTATTGGGCCGTTGTTTGTGACGAATCGCATGCACCCGGCCTTTGGGAAATTTGGTTCAAGGAGCGATGCGTTGCGATTGGATGGTCCCCAAGTAAGCACCATCTCGTTGGCCCCACTCATGACAGCAGTTGGAAGAAGGCTCGGAGCCGCGCGCGGAAAATCAAGCACGGCGACATCGTGATTCCGTATTTAAAAGACTATCGATTCGGAGTTCCGGGCAAAGTCTTGCGGGTCGCAATAAGAGACGATGAATGGAATCCGACGTCTCGTGAGGGCGAATATGGGAGGAGGATAGCCGTCAAATGGATGCGAGGCCAGTTTCCGCCGTTTCACAAAATCGCGGTCGTTCCTGTAAACCTAAGAACAGGAGGCGGGGAAGTCCAACAGACTGTCGAACGTGTGAAGTCGAAGCGGGTCGCTCGTTTCATGCAGATAATTGAGAACGAAAGAAACTGGAAGACTTACAAAACCTCTTCAGGACAGAACGCATCGCAAAAGACGAGTAAACCGACCGCTGAAAAGATACGTGCGGGCAAGAGCAGACATTCTCCAGTCGCCGCCTCCCTGTTGGAAGGAAACCGACTTTATATCAAGCGCGCCCGTGAAGCATTTCCAATACTTGTGCGCCAAGCCATTGCGGGAGAGAAAATAACTTATTCTGACTTGGCTGATGAACTGGGGATGACAAACGCTCGCAACCTAAACTACGTCCTGGGCGCAATCGGAAAAGCAATCAAAGAGCTAGCGAACGAGTGGGCTCAGGAGATTCCCCCGCTCCAGTGTTTGGTCGTGAACAAGAATACGGGAATGCCCGGCGAGGGCGTCGCATGGTTCATCCGTGACTTGAAGGACTTCAAGCACCGCACTAGCGAAGAACGAAAGCGAATTCTTGGCGTCGAACTAGTGAAGGTCTTCCACTATCCAAAATGGAAGAAGGTGCTTGGCGCTTTCGGACTGGAGCCCCTCACCAGTAATCCTGAAGTCGATGCCCTAATTGCTAGAGCGCGGGCCGGGGGTGGCGTCGGAGAATGCGAGGACCACAGGAGACTGAAGGAATATGTTGCCAACAATCCGAAAGTCATCGGACTGTCTGGGTTCGGAAAAGGTGAAACCGAATATTGTTTTCCATCTCAGGACAGGATTGACATTGTCTTTCGAAAGCATGACCGTTGGGTTGGTGTCGAAGTGAAAGGCCCATCTTCTCCGGACGAAGACCTAGTCCGGGGGCTATTTCAGGCCGTGAAATACGCCGCTCTGCGCGAAGCTGAACTGAGGTCGGAGTCTCAGAAGGGGAAAACCGCGGTGATTCTTGTGCTAAGCAGAATACTCCCGACTAAATTGAAAGAGGTAAAGAATCTCCTAGGTGTGACCGTTGTCGATGGCGTACTCGCACCCTAACTGGCCTATATGAAGTCGGCGTGTAGGATGTGATTCTAAGTATTGAGCTTGTAGCGCCGTGAACAATCAGCGGCCAGTCTTCGGCTCGCTGGAAACGATGTCAAAGTCAAGTGTCTGCTCTTTGTCTTTTCCCACCTTGTGGCCCTTGACCCCAATTTTCCCGTTCTTATTTTCAAATTCAAAAGTGTTTCCGGGGATGAGGTACGAGCACTTGCTGAAAGCCCAGTTCCGGGTGCAAGCGAGCACCATCGTGGAATCAGAGGTCTCAATAAGGTTATAGATGGTGTAGTGTTGCCAGTTAATCGGAACACTTTGGGCAGGCGTGTATTGAGTGGTGCACGAGGAGTTTCCCCGCCAAATATCACCAGTCCACGTTCCACTACCCGTACAATCTGTGTTGGCACTTCCTTGCTGCTGATAATAGGAGGTAGTCACCCAAGGCACGCCTCGCCATGCGACAGCGCGGAGAACGTTTGGTGCGAGTGTGGAGCTTGGCGCAGCTAAAGATGGCGATTTTGCGCTCACAATAGGTTTGTTGAAAGCGGCATCATCAACGGGCGCATCGCGGAGCACCTCGTTGACGCTTACGATGAAATCTCCGGTCGCACTCGGCCTGCGCCTTGAAAAAGCAAGTTTCGTTCCCGCGACATCACGATAATCTTCGAGATACCAAGTGGTTGTCATACGTCCTTGTGGAGTGTCTGACTCAGTGTCAGTCCGAGCAATCAAGGCTGTCTCGGCATCGAAATACATCCTCACGAGGCTGCCATCACCGGGGTCGGCCTCAACTAAGTACGTTCGACGGTCTCCCAACCTCTGTTCGCCCTTCAGGGTCATCTTTGGGTACAGCTCATGCAGGTGAAGAGGGTAGTAGAAATCTGAAGAGCGCTTCGCCATCGATAACTCTTGCCCGGTTTTTTCGCGTAACCCAGTTTGGGTATTGCTGGCCCAGGCAACAGAGCCGTCATAGCCCTCGCTAGCTTTGCCAAACTCTGGCGAGTACATCACACTGGCGAACTTGTTCGGAGCTTTGAGGAAGACATCCATCTTTCCCTTTTTGCCTTGATATTCAAAGGTAGCGTTTATTACTAGCGTTTTTCGTTTCTGCATGGCTTCTTTGCCGCCAAGAGATTGAATGTGCTCTTCCAGAATTTGGTCCAGCGACGGTATCCCCGAGTTTGTCCCTTGTCTGTCAGCCTTCAATGAGGGAGCCTTGACCATCTCCAAGATTACAGCGTCCGGTACGTTCGATGCCTTTAACGACTTCAATGCATCAGGTGAGGTGTCGAAAGCACAGCGGGATGATTTGATTTTTGCTATTACGATTTCTTGGCTTAAGCCAGCCTTAAGCATCTCAAGAACCTCTTTGTTAGAGAGCCCATCGGCACTAGCGTCTGCCTGACTTTCTTGCGCCCACATCGAACCCGGAAAGAGAACACATAACGCAAGAAGAAGCCCGGCGCGGAGGGAACCCATAGCGGCCTCCTTTTTTGTTGGGGTTAGTTTGTCTCATAATGTAGCAACGGGTCAATGCCTGTCGAGCCGTTCTTGGCCTGAGCGCTACGCGCTCCGGGACATCGAGTGCGTCTCTTGCAGTACTGGGTCGTCAGTACCATTAGAAAGACTCTGGGTAGTGATATGACGTAGCTGCGAAACGCCGTGGAGGACCATCCATGAACTACTTTTCGCAGACCGACTTTCAAACATTCTTGGCGGGCTACCTAGGTCGTCTCCGGCTCGAATGGATTGCCCTTACCGGGCGCGCATTCAGTTCACGCGAAAACGAAGAGCTGCGGCGTAGATTAGAAAGCTTTTTCCGTGGGCATCGAGATGAAAGAACACCGGGTCGAAAGATTTTAGAAACGTTCTGGGCGGAGGACCGCTGAGCCTTGTCGCCACACTGACGGAGGAAGCGATGGGCACCAGCCTCAAGCTCGCACGCGAGGCAGTCAATTACTTAGCTTCGCTCTTCCCAGTTTTGGACGCTTCTAGCTCCTTTACACGTTTAACTGCGTCAGGCCAACCGTTGGGAAAATCAACCTTGTACCTATTTGTTGGGTCAAAGAGAACGAAACCGTCGATTTCCGCGAGCCTTCGGTCGACAAAAACTGAAAGTTGTTTTTCATCTTTCGACTTCTGTTCAGAAAAACTGTAGTCCGAATACAGTATTGGAAGTGTAAGGCTGACATTCACCTTCTGCCCGGATGGGACGTAAAGATTCTGTTGCAAATTCATGCCGGGAGCGTCTCGATAGCCCACACCCTCCGGCAATCGCACCATCAATCTGGCGTCGCTTGCGGGTTTGTAATCCCTATCTGTTGTATTTTGGAACGAATACTTGAATATTGCGACCGCTCTGTCTGCTTGGACGGAAAAATCAATGCCCGATGGAGTTGCCTTGATTGCAGACTGATTCCAAGGTTTTTCAGGTCTTGGTCTTTGGCCGTACCAGAAAAATCCACCTACGAGGATTGCCAAACCCAAAGCCGTGCCGAGCCCCCAGCCGACACCGATGAATAGCGGTCTCCTCCAGTCAGTCATTTGCCGTGGATTATACATAGAAATCTGACGTGCCGTTGTTCAGACAATGTGCGAGTGCACCGCACCGCTCGTGGTAACTCACCGATAACTCGATTGTCTTAATCCACACCGATTGCGGGTTTCCCGTCTTAGAGTGGGTTGGGAGGAACCATGAGAGCGACTCTTCGACTGCTTCTCGTGCTAGCAATGACAATCCACTCGGACGGATATACCGCGAAAGAGGGAACCGACAACAATCCCGAAGCTGTCGGCCCGGACAAGGGCTGGCTCGTAATTGTTGGCGGCGGCATGACGACGAATGAGGTCAAAGACCGTTTCGTGGCGTTAGCTGGCGGACTAGATGCGAACTTCGTGGTGATTCCAACAGCGTTGTCCGATAAAGAAATCGAGGCGAAGTACGGGAAATCGCGGACGGAGTTGTTCGGTGCAAAGCATGTAACTGTACTGCATACCAGAGACCGGGTACGCGCAAACTCCGAAGGATTCGTTGAACCGCTGCGACGGGCCTCTGGTGTCTGGATTGATGGAGGACGCCAGTGGCGGCTCGCGGACGCCTATCTCGGCACTGCGGTGGAGCGTGAAATCAAAGCACTCGTGATGCGTGGCGGCGTGGTCGGAGGCAGTTCGGCTGGCGCAACCATCCAAGCGTCATTCTTAACTCGTGGTGCCCCGGGCACCGCCAGAAGTCCCGACGGTGACAACACGATAATGATGTCGCCAGGACACGAGACAGGCTTCGGATTAGTTCCCAATTCCGCTATCGACCAGCACGTCAATACACGGGGTCGCGAAGCCGACCTTGATGTTGTCATATCGGCGCACCCGGAGCTGCTTGGCATCGGAATTGACGAGAGTGCCGCAATCGTCGTGCACCATGATTCCTTTTTCGTTGTTGGCGGTCAGGTCGCAATCCATGATGGAAAGCAACACGACGGCGCATCCTACTATTTCCTGTCGTCCGGTCAGGCTTTCAATTTGACGACGCGCTCAATCATCGATGAGCCGACCCAAGACTATCCGCTTAGGTTGTCACTCACAACTGCCGGGCGCGCTCAAACCAAATCGGGAACCAAAACAGTCGGCGAGGGTGTACTGGAATCCAAAGACGGCTCGCATCCGCCGGTGCAAATCAAGATGGAGTGTGAAGTCGGCCTCTACAGCGTCGGAAAGAATCTTTATCCGGCTCGCTTGGACGGAGAGCACAAGTTTAAGATTCTCGTACGTCCCATTGGCAGCGATAAGCTCAGTGAGTTCGCCTGCAAGTATTAAATCCCTTCCGACAGCTTTTACTAAGTTTCACAGTCCGCTCTCTGATAAGCTACGCCACGTCCGAACATCCCTGGCTCGGCCTATGCGTGAGGTATGAATGTCACTCAAACTCGCACCCATCCCTTCAGAAAGAGAAGACGAGCGTTCTGAAATCGCCCCTTACAGAATTGTCGCCTACCCTGCGGACTATACCCTAGAAGGGCTTCATCAAAAATGGAAAGCCAAAGATATCGTGATACCGACACTCCAGCGCCATTACGTCTGGACTCTGCTTCAGGCCAGCAGGCTAATCGAATCTTTTCTGCTAGGACTCCCCGTCCCGGGCATTTTCTTTTACAAAGCCAAAGAAACCGAGAAGCTCCTTGTTATCGACGGACAGCAACGGTTGAGGAGCGTTTTTGCATATTTTGAGGGGAAGATGCCCGAATCAGATAAACCATTCGCACTCAAAGGTGTTAAAGATGTTTGGGAAGGAAAGTCGTTCACCGAACTCTCAAAACAAGAGCAGATGAGACTGAGAGATTCTGTGCTACGAGCAACAATCGTTGACCAACTTGACCCAAAAGATAATTCGAGCATTTTTCATATTTTTGAGCGGTTAAATACGGGTGGTACAAGTCTAAAACCGCAAGAGGTTCGCAACTGCATATACAGTGGGCCATTCAACGACTTGTTACTGAAGCTCAACAAGGACTCAACCTGGCGGCGTTTGATGGGCGCAAAACAGCCAGATAAGAGAATGCGAGATGTGGAACTGATTTTGCGATTTCTCGCCCTGTTCGAATGGGGCCAGCGTTATTTCAAGCCCATGAAAACTTTTCTCTCAGATTACATGAAGGAGAACAACTCTCCCGGACAAGAGCGGCTTGCCGAATTAGCAAATCTTTTCAAGAGTACAACGCGTTCTATCGAGGATTCTCTGCCGCCAAAGCCATTTCACGTTTTTGCTGGCCTTAATGCGGCGGTCTACGACTCCGTGATGGTTGCATTCGCAGCGAGTAGAGGCAAAATACCTAGCAAAATCAAGTCCCGCTTCAAACGTTTAATTTCCAACAGGGCATTCATATCTCATGTTTCGGATAGCACGACAGATGTCGAAATCGTGAGAAAGCGAATCGCCTTAGCGAAGGCGAAGCTTTTTGGGAACTGATGAAAACGACGTATCTCCTCGAATGGTTTAAACGACTCGACGACGCAGTCTCAAGAGCAAAAGGGTTTGCGGGGACGAGTGCGGAACTAGAAGCGTTTCTTTCTGCACATTTAGTTGTGCTTTGTGCAGGCGCCTACGAAGATTGTATTGAGCACTTGTTCGTTGAGAGAGCATCAAAAACAAAAGATGCAGAAATACAAGTTTACGTGCAGAACACCTGTCATCTCTTGTTCCGCAATCCAAAATTCCAAAATATCGTAAACGCTCTCAAACTGTTCAGCGACGCGTATGCAACAAATTTGGAGGCGAAGGTGGACACCAGTGCCCGGGAGGCCATCGGGAGCATGGTCACAAACAAGCTGAATGTCTCACATGGAAAGATATCTGCAGTGACCTTGGGTGATGTCGAGAATTATCACAATCGGACGAAACCGATTTTTGATGCACTTGAAGAGATTTTGGGACTGCCTTAGTCCCAAAAAGCTTGGCCTGATGCGCAGCAACCTTGTCGGGCATAGGTCGCCACCTTCTTTTGCTAATTCTTCTACGAAGCTACCGACGAGCCATTTTCTGTGTCATGTGCAACAACAACTTGCGGTCGTCCTCGTTTGCCTTGCCAAGCAGACGGCGAAGCTTATTCAGATACCGCCCATCCTTGCCGGAACCACCCCAGCCTTCGTCAGATTTCCGCTTGAGCGAATTCGGCACTTGAGGCGGTGCATCGCCGTCGTAAAAGAGTTGATAGAGCGGAACCTCTAAAGCACGGGCGAACTTTTCCAGCGTTTCAACGGCGGGAACGGTATGCCCATTTTCGACACGAGAAACATAGCAACGGAGCAAGCCCGTTTTCTTTTCAATATCGCCCTGTGAGAATTTCTTTTCTTCGCGGAATTCGCGAAGTCGGTCGCCAATAATCATTGGTCTCTCCAAACGTTTATAATATGGACCATTAACCACCCGTCCAAGTAGAATCCGACCATCGAACCTATGGTCGCTCTGTGGTGATTGACTCGCGGATGTGATTGGCTGCAATTCTCACGGGAACAATTTTTGGTTTCGGCGGTGGCGGGGTGCTCCTGAAATAGAAAGTGAACATCAGGTCAAGATTAGGGACAAGGAATGCTTCGGGGAGACGCCCGAACGGGGCAGCCGTGCGAATCGCGCTCAGGGCTGCATAATCCATGTCCGTCTTTCCAGAGCTTGACACGATTGTGATGAACTTATAGGGCAATGACCCGTCTTTTTGTATGTGGAGTCGAACCACCACGACTCCGTGCTCTCCACTCACGGCCGATTCAGGTAAATTTACAAAAAGGTTATGTCTAATAGAATAGTAAACCTTATTCACATATGGTTCCAAGTTTACGCCTTCAGGCAGCGAACTCAGGACCTCAACTGTGACCGGATATAGTTGGGCTGGGTCCGGTGGAATCAGATGCCCTTGTTGTGTGCCTGGATTGGGCGAAGCCTTGGCAATTCCTGAAATCAGGAACGCCACTAAAGCGAGAAAGACAAATACGTTGCTTTTTGTAGACCGAAGGTGCGGCATAGAACCTCCACGCCCGGCTTGACGCCCGCAATCATACTGCAAGATACGCCTCAATTCTAGCTTGGCGGCGGTCACCTGCCTGATAAACAGCGCAAACCGGACAAGTCGAATTGCACCCATAACTAGGGGATGGAGACGTTCTTTTCAGAATCTTTGGCAGAAAACGAGTTCACAATCGCTGGCCATCGAGAATCAATTCGTTCGAGGATGAACACAGCATCATCGATGGCGTGGTCCACGTAGAACTGCTTCGCCATATTTGGCTTGTTCGGGTCCATCTCAATGAGTTTTCTGGCAGCCAGAATTGTTGCGGCAAAGAGAATGGCGAACTTTCTTTCTTCGGTCATTGGAATCCCCGCAGTTTGATTTGTTGCGGGTAGAGTAGGGAAGAAGAGTTTACTAGCGGCTGAACGCGGTCAGGGCAGAGTTTTGAGGTGGGATGACACAGTCTGTCGGAGCGGCTTTCTAAATCGGATAACTGAACCAGCAAGACTTCTCATAATCGTAAACTGTCACGGTGCGCCCGCTCACAGTGCCTGTAAAGTGCCCACCTGAACCATAGTCGAATCCCCTAAATTTCCTACCCTCAAGTCGCAAGCTGACATGCTTCTGGTCACCATAGTGATACAACGAAAACGAACCAGAGTGTCCGGACCCTCCTATGTGGCACTGTTCAGTATGGTCGTAGGCGGAAACACCCGAATCCGTAACGCGAAGGAAATGAAGGGTCTCCCGCTCAACTGTCGGTTCTTGAATTGACCCGCCGATTTATTTCTGTGTGGCTGGCCCGTCGAGTGTAGCCACAGCAACCGCATTTTCGTTTTTCAGATCGCGCCTCCTGTAGAGTGCTCTGGCCATTCGGTATGCCCCGTACCACAACAAGAGTGCCCGTCCAATCCCAAAGATCGAGATTGCATCGGCCCGATAGAATCCCGCAAGGAAAGCTAGCGCGATCATAAAGAAAGCACCAGCACCGTGGTCGCGGGTCTGATCTTCATTCCAAGTACAACTCTTTCGTCTATCCTTGGCGATTTTTATACACATTAAAATTGGCAACAGAGCGGCGAGCAAGACTAAAATTCTGCCCACAGAACCTCCAGATAGCGGGGATTGTACATCAACGCGCTTGCGCCCCGCCGTATTCCCCGCCAGATCGTGCCGATACCCATCCCGTTAAGTGCGCGTGATAGAATCCATGCCGACAAAGCCCAACAGAGGCGATCATGCAAAAGAGAATCATAGTTGCAGCTTGCTGTTCGCTCATTTTCCTCGCGGGGTGGGGGTCCGGCCAAAAGACCTTGGACGCTTCAAACTGGACTGCCTTGGGTAAGACAGATGACCTTGCCCGTCTCATGTACGTAAAGGGATATACGCAGGGCTATGCAGATGGTGACAGCGCGATGGAAAATATCGCCGCTCTACTTATGAAAGACGCTCCGCTGGATTCTTCGACAAAGCAGCTCATTTCACCACAGACGCGCCGCGTGGCAGATGTGGTGGGTTTCGGGAAGAATCAAGATGTAACTATGGGAAAAATCGAAGATGCAGTGAGTTCCTTTTACAGCGACTACCGCAACGCGCCCGTGTGCTGGAATCAAGCCTTGCAGTTTTCGATGTGGGCACTCAACGGAAATGCCCCGACGGACCAAGAGCTGGATGCTGCGCGTAAGAGAGGGGCTGAAAGCGGCTGCAAGTGATCTGCATAGTTGCGGGTGCGGTTAGAATGGTGGAATTGATTTGTGGCGAAGGAGGTCCATAAACGATGACCAAACTTTTGCCAGTAGCCCCAAACACCCGATTCATCGGGATAACCACAGGCCGGGGTCCGAGATTTCCTCGGTAGCGACCTGCCCGCTAAAAGGCCGAAACTGAAGTTGTGGGCGTCCGGATGAAGTGATGCATACGCCGGGCACGGAGTGACAATGGCTGGCCATTCACTCCACTTAAAGATCGCGCCCGCTGTGTTAACCGCTTCGCTGCATTCCCCGCAGATCGCCGCCGATGCCCATTCGTTAAGTGCTCGTGGTAGAATTCAGCCGAATGGTGAACATACCTAAACCGCCCCACATCGTAATCCCTGTTTCGTGCCCGCGCTGTAATGAGGAACAGGTTGTTCAGGTTGCTGCGCGGCCCGGATTTGCCCAGTTGAGCGGCCAAACGATAAAGTGCGTGAAGTGCGAAACGGAATTTGACGTGATGGTTCCCGACCAGGTTGTTGGCGGCCCATTCCCTAAATAGTACGGACTGTGATATGGCGCTCCTTCTATCAGCCTCCGTGGGCATCCCCGTCTTGGCTCTAATCGTATTCGGCGTCTTGGAATGGGCGCTGGGGCAAAAGGACATATTTGACGTTTTACAGAGGGCTGGCCTCGATCTCTGTCACGTAAGCATCGGAATCTTGGGCGGGATATTTCTGAACCAGCAACTTGAGATACAAATGGGCCGGGCTGCGGCGATCATTGCAGTCGTCGTCGTATTGTTGGAACTAGCGCTCGCAGCGTTGGGTTTAGGCTTTCGGAATCGTGTACAAACTCTTGGTACGCAAACAACGACCTATCTGTGTGTTTTCATGGGCGTGTTGGCAGTCGCCATACCTAGCGGCATTCTGGTGTGGCTTGGGGGCAGCTAATGGCTACGTCTCTGTTGCTTGTACTTATTTTTGGATTAGGGAGCGCATTGGCAGTTGTGTTAGTGGTTCACGTGTTCTTGAAAGCGTTCTTCCCGGAAGCTTTGCGGAAAACCAGAGCAGAGGACTATGCGCGAGGGCAGAGATCGGGCCGCGCCATTGAACCACTGGTGGTGGCCCTTTCAGATTCGACGGCCGCCAATTGGCGTGACATGCTAACGGCGAAGATGACCACAAATGTGCTGTTTCAGCCAGGAGCTTTGGTCGGGATATTAGCCCCAAAAGGGCAACCCGACAAACAAACTTCCCACCCGCAACTATTTGTCGGGGGTCCTAAACAAGGAGCAGCAAATGCAGCTTTCGGCGGTTCTCCTAGCTAGAGTTTTTCTGTTTATTGAGAGCACAGACCTTAATCCGCGTGGCGCTGCGTTCTATCCGGATGTAATCCGGGCATTGGTCGAGCGTTACACCTTCCAGAAATTTCCACAGAAGTTTGAGGACCTAGACGAAAGTAAGGGGGTGGTGTTTGAGCTTGGAAAGTTTGGGAAAAAGAACATCGAGAAGGTGACAATCTACTCCTCTGGTTTGGCATTGGACACAACGTCGTCAACGAAAGATTCCGAAGAAATTCTTGAGGAGGCTTTGACTTGGGCAACTGAGAAACTCGGCCTGCAATATAAGCGCGAGATGGTGAGACGGAAAGCGTATGTTAGCCAAGTCACAATTTATAGTGGAGTGCCGCTACTTGAAGTTAATCCCCATTTGGAAGCCTTATCCAGAAAGGTTAGCGAAATCGTATCGGCCAACATTAGACTGAAATCTACTTTTGCACCGAGCGGTATCCTCTTGGCTCCCGACCCGGAATCGCAAACGATTCCAGTCTCCGCCTTTACGATTGAACGGCGACAGGGCGCTGCCTATTCCGAAGGAAAGTATTTTTCAACTGCGCCGCTTCCTACCGACATCCATCTCAATCTGCTCGAAGAGTTCGAACAGGTGGTTTCCGCCCAGCAAAAAAAGGCTTGATTCTTGGTATCGGAGTGCACCCCAGCGAACTAAGCTTCTCCCGCGTCAGCCCGCTTCAGATCGCGACATTCTTAGCGTACACTTGCAAATGAAAGCGGGTTTTATGGCGAATTCAGGTGGACGTGCGACCGCGATTCAAAGCAGGCTTGAGAAGCTGAAAACGGTGGTTGCCGAATTGGATAAGACAATCGTGGACAAAAAGGCTAAGGATTTTCTGTTGCGCCCCGCAGCGAATGCGTTCAGTGATGTGGAAATCCTTCTCTTACCCCACGGGCTCAAAGCGACGAATCCTGCCCATGCATCTATGTGGTTTGAAATAGCAGAATTTGAACTTCGGCAGGCAGAAGAGCGATTGAAATACGCCCAAGGTATGGTTGCGAAGTATGCGGCTAACCTTCAGGCGATTGGCTGATACGAGTATGCCGCACGCAGCGTCGCCCGCTGCATTCCTCGCAGATCGCCGCCGATACCCACTAATCAAGTGCCCGTGGTAAACTCCCGCGCATGAATGCTTGGCTCACTGTTTTGACTTCGGCAGCCGTGGGCGCGCTGGTTTCCAGCGCAGTCACGCTGATTGGCCAACATCTAGAGAGGCGGGCGCGACGGGATGAACTACTATTCAACAAGGCAATCGACCTCGCGGCGGCGCAAAGAGATTTTACTCTCTCGCTTGCTGAGAAAAGCGGTGCTACGGCGACTCTGATCGACCCAGCCATCAATGCAGAGACCTACTTTCGGTGGTTCAAAAACCTGATAGATACCGGGAAGCTGCCACCCGATGCCGACAAAGGAAGGCCGAAGCCGAAGCAGGAATAGTTGCTAGACTGAAGGACGCTTATGGATAAGAAAAAAGTTTTGCCCGTGGTTTTGGTGGCGTCGATTACAGGTGAGACGCTTTTGCCCATGCGCCATTCCGATACACTCGCGCCCCAGCCCCACACCGAGCTTGAAATTACCGTACCCTTCGCAACTACCTTGTCGCCGGTTTCTGCGAGTGGCGGGGCGAGCGGGCCAGCTACCGGATTTGATATAAGACAGATTATTTGAACTGTCAGGTGTGCAGATCGGTGCGTGGTAGAATGAGGGGCCGGTATGTCGGGATGCGATTCGGCGGTGGCTTGGTGACTAACCCTGAGGTGCAGAAAAATCCCCCGGTAAACATGGACGGCACGAAGTTTGGATTGTGGGCGCAAGAACGCGGTGGGACAGAATTCTTTGAGCAGGGACTTGCGGAGCCGGAAGCCGCGTTGCGGGCGGCTGGAATCCCCTACGAAAAGATCGAAGTAGCCTGAAAATCCGGCGCAGATCGCGGGCGTGATAGAATCAAAGCGCGGGGGCGGTAGCTTAAATGGATAAAGCCTCGGTTTCCTAAACCGGTGAGTGCGGGTTCGAGTCCCGCCCGTCCCACCAGAACCTTGTACATGCCCTGTACATAAAACGGGCCAAAACACCCCGGTTTGACCACAACCATGCACAAAAACCCACAACGCAAACTGTTGTAAACAAACACGCCACCGGCTTACCTCCTAATTCCTAAACCGTTTGTCGCGGGTTCGACTCTCGCCAGCCCCACCATTTAGAGTTTAGGCTGTACCCTGAATTGTACCCAAGACTGTACCCAACTAGCCCAAAAATCTCCAAAAATAGGCGTTATGGGCTACCGCAACCTATTGAAAACACGTAGAACGGTGAATCGACCAAGTTTCCTAAACTCTAGGTTGGCGGTTCAAGTCCGCCCGGTCCCGCCACAGATTCAGAGATTAGAAATTAGAAATTAGAAATTAGAAATAGAAATTGGGAGGACATGGGCTTAGCGGTTCCCGCCTAATCTACTGGCTTTACATCATTCATGAGGAAGAAAAAGCCTTCTGCGAGCGTCGGGTGGATGTAGACGGCGCCTTTCAAAAGCGTGTAGGGCTGATGGGCGAGCATAAGCGCGCCGAGGATTTGCACGAGCTCGCCGCCTTCCGAGGCCAGAATGGACGCTCCCAGGATGCAGTCGTTCGAGGCATCCACGACGAGCTTCATAAGGCCGGCGGTTTCGCCGCGCTCGATGGCCCGCGCGACGTTGGTCATGGGACATCTTCCGATTTTCAGTTTGTAGCCCTTCGCGCGCACTTCTTTTTCGGTCATACCGACGCCGCCGAGTTGCGGATCGGTGAAGACGCACGAGGGCACAAGGCGATTTTCGATTGAGAGATTCTTCCCTTCAATAAGATTGCCGTAGATAACTTGAAAATCATTGTAGGAGAGGTGCGTGAAAGCGGGGCCGCCTTTGCAATCGCCCAAGGCCCAGACGCCAGGGACGTTTGTCTCGAGGCGGCCATCCACTTTAATGTAGCCGCTCTTGTCGGTTTCGATGCCGGCTTTGTCGAGGCCGAGATCGTCGGTGTTCGGACTGCGGCCGGTGGCGACCAAGAGATGGGAGCCGGTGACGTTCGATGAGCCAGCAGAGCTTTCGAATGAAAGTGTAATTGCGCCATTTTTGCTTTCGGCGCCGGTGGTGCGGGCGCTGAGTATGAATTGAACGCCTTCGGCTTCGAGCGCTTTTTGCAATTCGGCGGCAATCTCGGGATCTTCGCGAGAAGCGATTTGCTTTCCGGTATGAAGAACGGTGACGCGGCTGCCGAAACGGCGAAACATCTGTCCAAATTCCAAGCCGATGTAGCCACCGCCAAGAATGAGGAGATGTTCCGGAACACTGGTGAGCTGCATGATGGATTCATTGGTGAGACAGGCAACGTTGTCCAGGCCCGGGATCGCAGGGAAGCTTGGGCGGCCGCCGACGTCGATGAAAATCTTCTCACTCTCGAGGAGTTCATCGCCGACCTTGAGTTGATGCGGCGAGACAAACCGCGCGTGCCCTCGATAGAGACGAAGGTTCGGGCGCTTGTCCACTTGTTTTTGCTGGCTACCGCGAAAACTCAGGACGACTTCGTCCTTTTGGGCGACGATTTTCGCCAGATCAGCGCTGACGTTCGAAGCATTAACGCCCCAGCGCGTGGCGTTGCGCGCATAGTGAGCGATCTGCGCGCGATGGACCATGGTCTTAGTTGGCGTGCACCCCACATTGACGCAGGTGCCGCCCAGATCTTTTTTCTCGAGGAGCGCGACAGACCATCCCAGATCCGCCAAGCGATAGACCAGAGGATTGCCGCCCTGGCCCGAGCCGACGATGATCGCGTCGTACTTCATGAGCTCCTGCGCCGAAGAGGCGCGTCAAAACGATACATGGGATGCCGCACGAATGCATGAAGAGCCTATCAAAAACGGCGATAACCGAGTAACGAGGATGGGCTTCGACGGATGCAATTGAATCCGCTTGGGTGCTGAGTATGATTCTCGTGGCAGTCTACTTCACCTACGTCTACCGGTCATTTGCGGGAAAAGTGGTTGTGGACAAGGACTCGCACGGATACCGCGATTGAAATGTTGCGCGTTCGCAGCGGCCTTCGCACGCAGAAGATTGACGCCGGAAAAGCAGCGGCGTACCGTAAGAGTGATGTTGATGAAAAACGGAAACCTGATGCGCAAGCAAAGCTGGATGGCTGTGGCGAGCAGCCTTCTGACTGTGATCGCGCTCGTTGTGGCGCCCATTTGCGCGCCCCTGTGTGCCGCTCGTACTTGTTCGTCATCTGTAAGCAGCGCGGACGCCTCGGACCATTGCCACCTCGCGGCGCTTAGTCATCCCAATTCTTCGCGGCTGCATGCTGTTCAGAACTGCGCCGCGGCGGAATTGCCCGTGGCGCTGCTCCGTTCGACGAGCGAAAGCTCCGCTCTTCGGTCAGCCACATTAGCAGCCACCGCGCCTTCGGCAGTCTCGCTAGAAATCTCTTCTGTTTTGCATCTGCAACGTTGGAGTCGCTGCGCCGGCAGCGTTTCTTTGTGCAAGCTTGATCCTCTTGCTGCCACGAGTGTGCTCCGCGTCTAAGTAGTTCCGCCCGAAAACTCACCTTACAAACATCTAAACGGGATTATTTCCGTTTCTACATGCGGTTGAAGAATAAACAGAATTAAATTGGAAAAGGAAAGCAGGAGGCACGGATGAGCGGTTCCAGAAGAAAGTTCTTTCAGGACGCGACTATTTTTGGCGCTGGGTTATTAGGGCTGAGCGAGAGTCTGCGCGCAGGGCAGCAAGAACGCGTAACTGGGTCGCACCACTTGCGCTCTGGCATGCGAACGGAGTCAGGCCCGAAGAATGTATACGTGCCCATGGTGACGCCGGACGTCGCGGACTTGCCGCATGAGATGGATGGCGGCGTAAAGGTCTTCCGCCTCGCGACAGAGCCGGTGAAGAAAAAAATTGCGCCGTTCAAGACGATCGACGCTTGGGGCTACAACGGGAGCTGTCCCGGGCCAACGATTCAGGTGCAGCAGGGCGACCGCGTGCGCGTGATTTTCGAGAACCGTCTGCCGGAGTCCACGACGATGCATTGGCACGGGCTGGAAATCCCCATCGAACAGGACGGCGTGCCGTACATCAGCCAGAAGCCGATCGCGCCCGGCGAGAAATATGTTTACGAATTCACGGTGCATCAGGAGGGGACGTTTTTTTATCACGCGCACAGCGCCATGCAGGAAATGATGGGGCAGCTTGGATTTTTCGTGGCGCATCCGGAGAAGGACTACAAGCCACACGTCGATCACGACTACGGCTTGATCCTGCAGGAATGGGCGGTGCTGCCTAGCAACACGGTGCCGAATACTGCGTCCATGGAATATAACTGGCTGACGTTCAACGGAGTTTCCGCGCCGATGACCACGCCGTTGCTGGCGCGGCTGGGAAGCCGCGTGCGGCTGCGCATAGTAAACCTGGGAATGGATCATCATCCGATTCATCTTCATGGCAATCAGTTTGTGTTGACGGGCACGGAAGGCGGGCGGGCGCCGGAGTCCACGTGGTACCCGATGAACACGGTGCTCGTCGGCGTGGCGCAGGCGCGCGTTGTGGAGTTCGAGGCGAAATATCCGGGGGCGTGGATGATTCACTGTCACCTGCCGCACCACATGATGAACAGCATGATGGATTTGTTGCGCGACCGGCAGATTCAAACGGCGGACCAGACGGAAACGAAAGCGATGAACCAGATGATGTCGCTGGCGAAGAGCGTGCCGTTCGAACACGTGCACCCGTCGCCGGTCGCCGCCAATGCGGAGAGCGTCCCGGGATTTCCGCAGGACGCGTTCATGGAGATGGGGATGGACGAGGTGGTGGAGAAGCCGGAGACGTACGGCCTGCCGAAAAATTGGAGCGCGGGAATGATGGGGATGATGACGATGATGCGGGTGCTGCCGGATAAGGAATATGACGCGATTCTTGAGAGGAAAAAAGCGGCGGGCGCTTCGGCGTTGGAAAAGCATGCGCATGAATCTTAGGAGAAGAAGCAAAAGCTTAACGCAGAGAACACAGAGTTCGCGGAGAAGAAGGGGAAACGACATGCGAGTTCGCAAAGGATTTGGAATGACGCTGATTGCTGGCGCGCTGGCGGTGGCCGGCGGAGCGCGGGCGCAGGAAATGCAGATGCCCCAGCAGACGCACGGTAAACACGAAGAGATGAGTGTAATCAAGGTGGAATATCCACGGATGGGGCGAGCGCAGGAGAATGCGAAGGCCGCGCTTGTTACGCTCGAGCAGGCTCAGAAAATTGCGAGCGAGTCGAATCCTACGCTCCGGCAGGCGGAGGCAGAGATTCGCGCCGCTAAAGCGCGCGCGCGACAGTCCGCCCTGTATCCGAATCCGACGGTGGGGTATACGGGGGACGAGATTCGCGGCGGGTCGGTTGGCGGCGGGAAACAGGGTTTTTTTGTGCAGCAAACGATCGTGACGGGAGGGAAACTCGGGCTGAGCCGCGAAGTATTTGGAAAGGAAGCGAAGCTCGCGGAGTTGGAGGCCGAAGAACAAAAAATCCGCGTGCAGAGCGCGGTGAAGATGGCGTTTTTGCGCGTGTTGGCGGCGCAGGAGCTGCTCGATACGCGACGGGACTTGTCCATGATCGCGGAAGATGCCACGGAGACGCAGCGCCGGCTGATGAACACGGGCCAGGCCGATGAAACGGAAGTGCTCGAAGCGGAAGTGGAGGCGCAGCGCGCGCGCATGTCCGCGCGAATGCAGGAAAACACGCTACGCGAAGAATGGCGGTCGCTTGCGGCTGCGATCGGCCAGCCGGAGTTGCCGTTGGCGACGGTCGCCGGTGATTTGGAAAAAGACTGGCCGGAGTTGAACGAGGAACAGGCTGTGGAGGCGATCGCGCAGCAAAGCCCTGCGGTGCGGATGGCGGACGCGGCGGAAACACGCGCGCAGAGCGTGCTGGCGCGCGCTAAACGCGATCCTGTTCCCGATGTGCTGGTGCGCGGAGGGATGGAGTACAACCACGAAACGCTGGGCACCGTCCCGTATGCGAAAGGTTGGGAAGGACTTGCGGAGGTCAGTTTGCAGATTCCGTTCTTCAATCGCAATCAAGGAAATGTGGCCGCGGCCAACGCCGATATCGAACGCGCGGGGCAGGAGAAGAGGCGGATTGCGCTGACGCTGCGGGAACGCGCCGCCACCGCGGTGGATCAATACGCGAATGCGCGGTTGATGGCCGTTGAGTATCGCGATGAGATGCTGCCACGGGCAAAGAAAGCGTACAGTTTAATGGTGGATAAATATGGGCGGATGCTGGCGTCGTATCCACGCGTACTCGACAGCCAGCGAAAGCTGTACGAATTGCAGATCGAATATATCGCCGCGCTGGAGAGTGTTTGGACCAACGGCCTCGCGCTGCAGGGTTTTCTGCTGACGGATGGCCTCGAAGCTCCAGCGCGCCCCGGCGAGGTGGATCGCCCCATCCGCGAGACCAACGTGCCCATGCCAGAGCGCACCATGTCGCCGCGGGAGTCCTTGCGCAATCCGTAAGTTTTGCGTGAGGCGGCTAGCCCGTGGCCCCTCGTGGGTTTGTGTCGTAAGTACCACGGAATTGGCTGCTCCACCGTATCGAGTGCGAAACACTGGTACGGCAGTAGCGTTGACCAACCGAAAATTCGATGGGTACTGTCAAGATAGGGCGTCCGGGTGTCGGCGGACTACTGTCTGCCGATGAACCTCAGGAAATGGCCGATATTAGTGTTATGCAATCCAGGCGATTTTCCCGCCCGATGGGGAGAAACCCGGCTCGAGTTGGCGGGGTTTGTTTAGGTAGGGCTTTTTTGCCTGGCAGCGGATGAAGGAACGATGACAACTGTAGCAAAAGCCGGAAGATACGAGATCGTGAGCGAACTTGGCCGCGGCGCCATGGGTGTCGTTTATAAGGCCATGGACCCGGTCATTGGGCGCACGGTCGCGGTGAAGACCATCCGGCTGAGCGAAGAGGGCACGGGGCTTTCGCGTCCGGAACTGCTGACGCGGTTCCAGACCGAAGCGCGCGCCGCGGGATTGCTGACCCATCCGAACATTGTGGTGGTGTTCGACGCTGGCGAAGAAGACGGACTGTACTACATCACCATGGAATTGGTGGAAGGCAAGAGCTTGCAGGCGCTGCTTGATGGCGGTCACGCGTTTCCGCTGCCGCGCACGCTGCGCATCATGGAACAAACATGTAGCGCGCTGCAATTCGCGCACGAGCGCAACGTGGTGCATCGCGACATCAAGCCGGCGAACTTGATGCTTACTGCCGACGACACGGTGAAGGTGACGGACTTCGGCACTGCCAAGATTCTGCAGTTCGGCACAGTACAGCAAACGGCCCACGTTATGGGCACTCCGAGCTACATGTCGCCGGAACAGGTGAAGGGCCGCGCGGTGGATGGCCGCAGCGATATTTTTTCGCTGGGCGTGATGCTGTACGAAATGGTCACGGGCGAAAAACCTTTCCCCGGACAGAACATCACCACGGTGATTTATAAGATCGTGAACGAGGATCCCGTTCCTCCGCGGCAAATCGATCCGTCCATCCATCCTGGAATCAGCGCGGTGGTGATGCGTGCGCTGGCCAAGGAACCGGAGCAGCGATACCAAAACTGCCGGGAAATGCTTGAGGATTTGAAGAATTACCGTTCCATGGCCCCGTCGGGAGGGAACCCCCAATCGACGATGATGATGGGGAGCGGCTCTCCGGCGGCCACACTGGTTTCGAATAACGTAGGCGGCCGCGGGTTTGCGGGTGAAGATCCAGCGCTGGCGGCAACGGCGCGCTCGTTGAACTCGCGGACATCCAGCCCAGGGCAGACGCCGGTGATCCGGCGGACGGGAGCGATCGCACCCGTTCAGGAACCGCCGAAAAAGAAGAGCGTCATCGGAACAATTTTCATTGCGATGCTGCTCATGGGATTCATCGCGTACGGAGCGATCAAAATAAAACCGGTGTTTGAAGCCGCTCGTGAACTTCATGATGCGCAAAAGAGCGGCGCAAGCTTGCCGGCGCCGGCGACTACGGTAAGTTCTCCCGACACCGCGGCGACCAACACCGCTAGAACCGACGCCCCCTCGCAGCCAAAGGATTCTTCCGCTGGAGCGGTGCCGCCGGTCGCAGAAGCAAAATCCGTTGAGCCCAAACCGGCCGAAGTAATTCCCGAAAAGCCCGCACCCAAGAAACCGGACAATTCGCTGAGCCCCAAAGCAGCGGAATACAAGGGCCGCATCGAACAAGTGATTTCCGAACGTGGATTGAATGGCCGCGCGAGAATTCAAGGCGCCGGCAACACTCTTACGCTGGCGGGAAAGCTGCGGCCTTCCGAACATGGCGATCTTCTGAAATTTCTGCGGAACGCTCCGTCCGATGTCCGCGTGATTGACCACATCGAGTACGATGACGCGCCGGTTGCCGCCACTGGCAATGGCAGCACGGACGACGGTGGGCACCCGGTTCCGGAAGCGGGACGCGGCGCGATCCACGTGGTGACGGACGTGATTGGCGCAACAGCCATTCTGCACGGGCCAGCGGGCCACGTACTCAACAAGTGCGAGACGCCCTGCAGCTTTAACAATTTGAATCCCGCGCAGTATGGGCTCGAAGTGCAGAAAGATGGTTACCAGTCCGTGCAGACGGCGCTGCAAGTGAAGAAGGACGTCGCGCTGGACCAGAAGATCAGGCTGGAGTCACTCGTCAAAGGAATTTACGTCAGCACGCAGCCACAGGGAGCGGATGTGTTCATCAATGGAGCGAAGCAGTCCGGGCAAACCCCGGTCACGCTGCCGCTTGCGCCCGGGCAATACAATCTTGTGCTGCGGCTCTCTGGTTTTGAAGCGTACGCCGGTGGGATTCAGGTCAAAGACAACATTCAGACACAGCTCAATGTGGCGCTGACCGAAAAATCGGCTTCACACGTCGCGTGGGCTCAGGTCTCCAGCAATCCGAAAGGCGCGGAGATCATCGTGGATGGCGCCTCCACGGGCCAGTTTACGCCAGCCCGCATCCAGATTCCTTCGGGACTCCGCACGATTACGCTTCGACTGAACGGATACCAACAGGAGAAGCGAACCGTGCAGGTGACCGAAGGTGGCACGGTCCCAATTGAAGCGACTCTCCATCAGAAATAGTTTCGTCTCACCGCCAAAACTCTGCCGATTCCGGCAGGCAAGTCGCTCCGGGAACGCACAGAACCCATTCCCAAACCGTAACCTTTTGTTACATTAGACGATCCTTAGTTCTAGAACCACCGTTGATTTATGCTAAATCTAAAGGACTTAGCGCCATTTCCATCAGGCCGGAGGCGTGCTTGCTTTCTTTGTTGGGAGTACCAGCCCCTCGCGAGAAGGTTGCGGAATAGGGGCGGGGTCACACCGAGTGCTCGTCAGGCATAGGCTGGCGGCAGCGAGGAAAGTGGAGACGTTCTTGGCAAATCGGGCAATACTTTCGGTTCAGAAACCAAATCGTGCGGCAACGTCGAAAGCCAGCGGGGATTCGACGCCGCGCGTGTCTGCTCGCCCCCTTTCCAGTGGAGCCTCCCGGCTTGCAACGGTTACCCTTGACCAGAGGACCATCGAGCTGCAGAAGGCCCTGCGAAACCTGCATATGCTTCTGCGCTCGGAGCGCTTGTACGAAAAGAATCATCCGATCCGGCTGGACAGTCTGGACAGCGCGTACGATTCCATCCGTAGTGCTACGGAGAATCTTGGCGGGCTGGAAATTCGCGTGGAGCGCGGCGGCCTGGTCGTGCCGAGGGTCAGCGACGGCCATTTGCCGGATTCGCGCGGAGAGATGCAGGCCCTTGCGGCCGATCTACAGCGCGCGGAAATCCACACGCTGGTCTTCTCCAAAAAGTTCCATGTAGGCGAACTGGACACGCTCGCGAAACTGGCGAAGGCTTCGTTGCTAAGATCGGAAGAGCCCACGAAGGACGGAAACAGTGGTTGGTGGCTGGCGCGGCTTCTGGAGAATCGCGTGGAAGGCATTGCGGTGAATTCGCATACGGAGCGGCGCGTGGACACGGTGCTGGCGAGTCTGATCGCCGCGCTGGTGGCGTACGGCGGGCATTCTCCGAGCGAGACGGCCGAGTTGCCGATTCAAGCGCCGAGCTTCGATGACCTCGTAAATAGCCTGCGCTTGCTGGCCAAGCTGACTCCACCTCTAGAAACGGCTCGTGGTCTTTCGCCGGAAGAAGCAGCACGCGCGATTCACGGAGCGATGGAAGAAGCCAGCCGCGACAGCGTGCGCATGCTGCTCAGCTCCGTCTCACAATATTCTCCGACGGAAGGCGAGCGGCCGCAGCCATATTTGCAGCGCCTTTCGGAAGACCTGATTTTTGAGTTTCTCAGCGCGGAATTTTCGAATGGAACCCTCACGCCTACGAACGTGCGCCCGACGTTCAATCGCTTTAGCGATGTGATCGTGAACGCCGGAGGATATTCTGGTCCGCACTCTTCGCAGCATCTTTCGTCGCTCGCGGTTACCTGGGCGACGGATACGCATCGCGAACAGATGATCGATCGCTTCTGGCTGGAGCTGCCTCCGCGGGAAAAATCCGCCGTCCTGCGCGGGCCGGATGTCTGGTGCGTTCCGGTGGCAGCGCTGCGGCAGACCCTGGGACAGCTGGCCGACGCCGGAGCCGATGCTCCGCGGCGTGAAGCTCGCAACATCGTTCTGAATTATGCCCGGCGCATCGAACATGTGGATGTTTCCGCCAGGCGCTCCGTCGCTGCGGGACTCAATGAACTGAATTCCATTATCGAATCGTTGTGGCCCAATCAATTGCCGGAGGACCTCAGCCGCGGCGCGATGAAGGCCTTGGACAAAGAGACAGTTCCTGAAACCGCGGCGTTGCTCGCGGCCTTCCTGGAATCCTTGGGCCGCATCGCTGTGAATCGCGGCGACTTCGCCGGATTCGAAACCATCCTGACCGGACTCGAGCGCGTGCCGCAAGACAAAGAGCACGACCACATGGCTGCGTTGGCGAACCGGCTCGTCGCTCAGGATCGCTGGCTTTTGCTGGTGGATGCCGCGCTAGCGAATCGGCCGCTCGATCCCGTTTTGCCCCGGCTGTTGCAGCGCGATCCGGAACGCCTGCTCGACCGCCTGACTTTGCTCCTTACAGAACCACGCGGCGCGGAAATGGTAGCGGCGATGGCGCGCCTCCTGCGCACGATTGGCGTCCCGGTTCTGAATTTGCTCGAAACGCGGCTCTACGAAGCACGCCGCCAGCGCGTAACCGCTGCCATCAAGCTTCTGGCGGCCGCGGACGCGGAGCGTCTGCTGCGCGGCCTCGCTCGCGCCATGGCGAGCTGGGAATGGAACCTTCAGGATTTGGCGGTGAGCGAGCTTTCGCGGCCGGCCAATGCTGGTTCGGCGCAAAGCGCTGCTTTTGTGTTCTCTGCCATTCTCGCCGACGCGCATCCGATGGTCGTTCCCATGATGATTGACCAGATCGGCCTGGCGCAGGAGGCCACTGCGATACCGCAATTGATGGAAATCGCGGCTGGCGAACATGAGGTGTTGCGCGACCAATTCGTGCGCATCAAAGCTATTGAAGCGCTGGGCCGCATGCACGCTGCGGAAGCCGCCGAGCTTCTTCGCATGCTGGCCGAAAGCCGCGAAGGTCTCGCGTATGCAGAACCCTCAGGTTTGCGCGCGGCAGCGGAAGATGCGCTGGCGATGATTGAGAACCGGCCATCGTTCAAGCAAGCGATGGCGGCGTTTGGCGCGCCCGGACAATCGAGCTCCAGCTACAACATTCCTCGTCGGTACGTTCGTGTTCCTTTGGAATCACCGCTGCGCGCGCAGATCGAAGGCGCGCCTGCGGGTCTCGCTCGCGTAAAAACGATCAGCCTGGGCGGCGCGTATTTGGAATCGCCGCGGAAGCTCGCAGTCGGCGACTCGATCAAACTCGAAGTTCGCGCCGGCCTGCGCAAAATCAATTTCACCGCCGTCGTCCGCAATATCGGCCCGGATGGCAGCGGCGTCGAGTTCGTCCACATGCGCGACGAGGATCGCGAAAAGCTTCGCAGGCTCGTCCAGCGCCATCTGCAACTCTAGCCGCGCCTCCTTGCAAGTCTTCCTCTCCAGCAGTCGGTAGCAATCCCACACTAATTTCAAGCCTCCGCTTCTATCAAGCATGACGACAAGCAGCGACATCTTTATTCTTCGGCGCGGATTCGCATCTTGTCGCTTGCCAGTCTTGCAGCACTAAGCCATTCTTCGCTGGTCCTGGCGACGTCGCGGAAGGGAGACCGCTGCTCCAAGAATCTGCCGGCGTATCTTTTTCCGAAAAGGCTTGGCTCTGCGACGACGAGCGGGAAGTTTTCAGTTGAAAGCAGCACGGTATTGCAGTAAAAGCCGAATATTCAATTGCGTAGGATGTAAAGGGCGGCGTGCCGCCACCGCTAGGGGTAGCGGGAGTTTCATCGGTGCCTAAAGGGAGGACTCATGCAACGCAGGCAGGGTGTGTGTGTGTTAACGGCTTTACGTATTATGCTGGCAGGAATCACATTGTGCGTGCTGTTGCTGGGCATGGCCACAAACATTTCAGCCCAAGGTGTAAATACCTCGACGCTTTCGGGAACCGTGGTCGATCCGCAAGGCCTGGGGGTCAAAGGGGCGAAGATTACGCTCACCAATGCGAATACCGGCGCCACGCGCGGTACCGTCGCCGATGACGCCGGCCACTACAATTTTGTGGGGCTTCCTCCCGGCAAGTACACCATGAGCGTTGACGGCGGAGGGGGGTTCGCGGTCTACCAGAATGCTTCGATCGTGCTGACCGTCGGCGAAGGCGCCAACTTCGACCCGCGTCTCGACCTTCGCGGGCAACAGCAGAGCATCACGGTGACCACCGAAACCGCGCCGATCGAGACTACCAAAACGGAAGTCTCCGATACTGTGGAGCAGCGCCGCATTGACAATCTGCCGATCAATGGCCGCAATTACATCAATTTTACGCTTACGAATTCGCAGACCACGCGCGACATGGCTCCCACCATTGGGCCTGCTCCCAATAGCGGCTTGAGCATCGGCGGGGCACGCGCCCGTGGAAACCTGGTCAGCGTGGACGGCGCCGACGCCGGCGACAATTCCATCAACGGAATCCGTTCCACGATTTCCCAGGAAGGCGTCCAGGAATTCCAGCTGATCCTCAGCAATTACAACGCGGAGTACGGGCGCGCCACCGGCGGCGTCATCAACATTGTGACCAAAAGCGGCGGGAACGAATTTCACGGCGATGCCTTTGGCTACCTGAGGAACAAGGCGTTTCAGGCGCGCAATGCGTTTTCCGGGGAAGTGGATCCGACGACGGGCAACCTGGACCCAGTTAAGCAGGCCTACACTCGCACGCAAAGCGGGCTGACGTTTGGCGGACCAATCAAGAAAGATAAGACCTTTTATTTCTTTTCCTACGAATACACGCAGCGCGAAGAGACCGGGTTTTCCAGCATCGGCGCCGGAAATTTTGGGCTGACCACGGGCATCGTCTCGCCTTGTATTCCGTTTCCCCTGACTCTTACAAGCAGTCAACTGGCGTTTTACCAGGGCGCCTTCGCGGCCGCTGGTTGCAATGCGTCGCTCGAGCAAGCGGTGGCGCTTACGGCCGCAGGGTCAAATGTGGCGATCAACGGTGACATGAACAAGAATGTGGATGGGTCCACGGTTCCGATTTCATCCGCTCTTCTTGGAATTCCGGGAGCACTGGGCTCCAAGTTCTTCCCGATTCCCGTGCCTTGCCCGCTATCCACACAAGTGAACAGCGTGGTGTGCCTTCCGGTTGGGTCCGGAGTGCCTCTGGGCATCGGGACAGGGCTCGTGCCTTTGCCGGCTTCGTATGTGGCGCTGAACTCGATCCGGGGAAACTATCCGGTCGAGGAGAAGACCAGTTTGTGGTCCGCGCGCATCGATCAGCGCTGGAACAATCGCAATACCTCGTTTCTTCGCGTGGGCGTTTCTCCATCGCTGGTCACGGGCCTGCCTTCTACCTCGCAGAACCAGGTCTTCGGACAGAATTCCGGCTCTCGCGCTGGCTACAGCCAGTCGCGGGACCTCGATTTCACGTTCCAGCATGACACCATCGTCAGCGACACGGCCTTCAATGAGTTCCGCATGCAGGTGGCGCGCCGCGGTCTGCACTTTGGATTTTCCCAAGAGCCAGGGGGCGATCAGATTGGCGTGAACATCCCAGGAACCGCCTACTTCGGCCGCGAACCATATTCACCGGTGGACCGCATTGAGCGCCGGTTCGAATTCACGGACAACGTGAGCATCATCCGCGGCAAGCACACGTTTAAGATGGGCGGCGATGTGAACGTCATTCAACTGCGCTCTTCCAAACAGCAGATCTTCCAGCTGGACTTCGGCGGCGACGTCAATTTTGGCGGAATCTCGCTTGGCGCAGGTACTCCCGACACCACCGGTCTCCAGTCTTACGGGCTCGGCACGCCGATCACCTACATTCAAGGCATTGGCACTTCCAATCAGCCCTTCGACAATCTGCCCCTCGGTTTTTTCTGGCAGGACAGCTGGCGCGTTAAACCACGCGTGACCATCAATTATGGTGTGCGCTATGACGTGGAAATCACACCGCTTTTCGCGCCGCTGCCGGGCATCAACGGAGCCGCCGAACAGGCCTTGGGCGTCGTGGAGGGAATTCCACGCGACTACAAGAATGTTGCGCCGCGCTTCGGCATCGCCTGGGATCCAGCAGGAAACGGCAAGACCGTTATCCGCGCGGGCTACGGCCTGTTTTACGACCACCCATTGCTGGCAGTCGCGTTCGACTCCGCAACCGCGGATGGCGGGCGTTCCACGCAGTTGCTTTCCACAGGCGGCCTTGCTTCCGCCTGCGGTTTACTGCCGCCGCCGGCTCCTCCGGTGTGCGGAAATGGATTCGACTCCCCGACAAATTTGAACGGCTCCTCCATTTTCCAGGGCGCGCTCAACGCGAATTCGATTTATCCGGCATTTCCCACATCACTGACCCTCGGGTATGAGCCCAGTCAGCAACGCTTCAATCCATTTGCCGCGGGCTCGCTCTTTGCCAACCAGAATTATCTTGCTGCGGGATTCCCGCTCCCTATTCTGCCGTTCGATCTTCCGGTCGCAAGGAATTTCCAATACGGCTACGCGCAGCAGGCAAATCTGACCATCGAACGCCAACTCTCTCCCTCGTGGAAGTTCAGCCTCGGCTACCAGTGGACTCGCGGCTTGCACTTGAACCACGCACAGGACGTAAATTTCACGAACCCTGTCATCCTGGATCAAAATGCGTTTAACGCGGCTGCTTCTGGAATATCGGTCAGCAACCCCTTGACGGTAACTGCACCCTCGGCAAGTTTTGCGGCGGGCACCAACGGCCCGGGGACTTGCGGCGTGACGGTAATCGCTCCGCAAGTGCTCGGTGTACTGACGGGATGCCCACTCGCCGGTCAGTATCTGGGCACTGCGGCTTTTTTCAATTTCTTCCGGCCGTCCGGTCCGAATCCTTCGTTCGCCGGGTTAGTTCCCGGCGGTTACGGAGCACAGGTGGCTCTGGCAAAGCTGGCAGGCTTCCCGGGCGGGTTCGGCGTGCCCGTGGCCTTCAACACTGTTGACGCGCAGCTTTCCGACGGCAACTCCTGGTACAACGCGTTGACCTTCAATCTCACGAAGCGCTTTAACAATCACTTCGAGATGCTCTCAAGCTACACGTGGTCTCATTCGATTGACGACTCGACCGACTTGCAATCCACTCTCGAGCCGCAGGATGACCGCTTCTTTAACCTGGAGCGCTCCAATTCGGACAACGACCAGCGCCATCGCTGGGTCACCAGTGCGGTCTTCCAGACGGGGGCTTCGAAGTCCGGGGAAGGATTTGTCAGGCACTTCCTTTCTGATTTCACGGTCTCGCCGATTGTCGAGTTATCTTCGGGCCGGCCTTTCAATGTCATTACCACGGAAGACACGCGCCTGGATTTCTCGGCCTCGGGGACTCGGCCTTCGCTCGGGGGAGGAACCACCTCGCCTTATATTCCAGGCGTAATGTTCGGCGTGCCGAGCCTCTGCCTCACGAACAGTGGCGCGCCTTTCACCGTACCGGGATTCACGACGGCGGGCGCCGGATGCTTCGGCTCTCTCGGCCGCAATGCCTTCACCTTGCCGGGCTTCTTTACGTGGGATATGCGCGTCTCCCGGCGCATTCCGCTTGGCGAGCGCTTCAAGCTTGACCTGATTGCCGACGCCTTCAATCTTTTCAATCGCACCAACATCGCTGCTGTGAACCAAGTCTGCGATCCTTCCGCTGGAACGACTTGCACGGCGGGCCAGCCCACGGCGGCCTACGATGCGCGGCAATTCCAGTTCGCTCTAAAAATGACCTGGTAGCGGGCACCGCATTAACCTGTCTTTCCGAACCAAGAGGGCCCTGCGTACATGGGGCCCTCTTATTTTTTTCCCGCCGGTTTTCAGAACTGTGGAAGAGCGAGTAAAGTAAGGAGACCGTTTCCCGCGCACGCATTGGAGAGCGAATGAATGCAGTCCTGATTGGTGCGGTGCTTCTCGTGGCCGTTCTGGTGATTTGGCTGGCTTTGCAAACCGTGCAAAGCCGTGAGAAGGGCGGCGCGATGGAATCACAGATGAGTGAATTGCGCCGTGACTTGCAGACCATCGCGAGCGCGCAGGCTCGGAGCACCGGGCAACTGGAGACCATCGCCAAAAGTGTTGCTCAACGTCTCGACAGCGTGGCTCCCGCTTTGCAGGACGCCATCAAGAATTCCGCGCAGATTACCGGGCAGATGACTTCCGACGCGCAAACCAAGATGG